>Ga0214544_1007389_pt1 | contig 19342 bp, 13 predicted proteins | sample CNSS3metaG_FD_160074 | JGI IMG/M metagenome (GOLD analysis project Ga0214544, IMG submission 160074) | Root nodule microbial communities from cowpea collected in UCLA plant growth center, Los Angeles, California, USA - CNSS3 | ecosystem: Host-associated > Plants > Roots > Nodule | place: USA... | reverse complement strand
TATATATATATATATATCCACCATGATGACCAAGTAACGATAACGAACATGATGATGACCATGCAGTCCCTAGCTACTGCATGATCATGGCTGCTCTATTTGTCTGAAAGAAAACCTATGCCTCTGCCATGAGAGACACACGCACCATCATAAACATCGTCTCTGCTAACTCTGCAAGCAACAATCACAAAACAACGTGTATCTACGTGGAAGATTCTCCTATCTCTTTGCAACTCTTGGACAATTACGATACCATAGTATTTTATATTATTCTTTATTATTCTTCGATCTCTCTTTCTCTTTAAAAATACAAACTTTTATTAAAACTATTTTGCTTTTAAAAGAAATTGTAAAATGGTGTCAAAGAAGCCTTTTTAACATATCTCGTATCTAGCTAATTAGGTTAAGTACATATATGTAACAAACACCGTAACTCTTTTTATGTTCATTTCAATATATTTTTTTCTTTAGAAATATAAAACTTAACTTTTGTTAAAACTATTTCACCTCTATAAAAATATTAAATGATGGTTATATGGTGTTAAAAAAGAAAGTGCTATAATTTTCATATTCGACAAGCTTTTCTCATTTATAATTTGTCTATCTCTGACATACAAAAAAAGCATGAAGGATCTACTGTTTGGAAGTGGAATTAAAGTCTAACTTAACTTTACAAAACCGGTTTGTAAGATGAGTTTTACATCCACTTATATACTTCAATACACTCTCACATATATATATATATATATATATATATATATATATATATATATATATATATATATTATGCATAAGAGTAAACAATGGTTCGACAACGGATGGAATAATATGTTCAACAAACAACAATTTTTTCGATAGCGAATAACACAATAAACCAGACAAATGACAAATCTTGTTATAATAGACACTCATCACTTTGATACTATATTAAAAAATGAACTTTACAGCTATGTCAAATTTACAAACTCGACTTATAAAGTGAGATTTGTACCGACTTATATACTCTAAACTGACTTTATCACTTATCAATGTGAAGTTCCAACATCTTCCAACTGAGGTAAAATGTACATGAATAAAAGTGACCTTATTAGTCTTAAATAAAAGTGATATATAGAAGAAGATGAATCTACTGTATATTTTCTTTTTCACACCCAGACTTGACAAGCAGTTTAACATGTCTCAAGACTTAATTTGGTGTGGCCAATTTAAAAGAAGGAGGCGATGAAAAATAGTAGATGAAGAAAAGTGAAAAATGATCATTTTCTTTTTCTTAGAATGTCGTGTAAAAACAAAGGATATCTTTCCTTCATCTATTTGAGTTAAACGAAGAAAAGCATATAATAAGTTCATTAAAGATTTACTTTAACATCTGTCCAAGAGAAAAATGAATTTGCTGAGTCTTTTTTGAGCAACACAGATCATAGAAAGAACATGCATAAGTGTTCTCGTTTTCACTCACTGTGCCACCACTGCCTCTATTGGTTAGGGTTCTTGAGTTGGTTACCCATCATTCTGTGCCCTCTTTAAGGACACTTGGAGGGACCACTTACCCTTGTTTTGTGATGCCATTCAGCCATGCAATGGCTATCTGATCCATGTACGTACGTGCATCAATTTCAGTCACTACATGCATTTCTTTAACTCTACATATCTTATCCATGTCTTTTCTTTCTCTCTTCTTTCACATAATTCCAACTTCTTTTATTTACAAAATCATGCATTTTTCAAAATACACTCAAACTATTCTATCACCACAACATCAAAACTTATTTCTATATATTAATTACAAACAATGTTTAAGTGTAAGGATTTTCTTCTTGTAGGAATTATAGATAAAAAAAAAAGAGTGTAATTAAAAAAAGGTATATTCTATATCTATAGTAGTCTTTAAATCATGCAACTATGAAATTATATGTTTTTAAATAATTTTTTTATTAAATAAATTTGTTGTTGTATGAAGTGTTATAGCATATATGTATTCTCGTTGAATTGGAGATTTTTGAAAATTGAAAAATTGAAAAGACACTTTAGGTCCACTAAACACCCTAAAATTAATTAAAAAAACATAAGAAGGAGACCAGATCCAATTAAATCGAGTGATGTTTTTTGCCCATGTTTTTACCCCTGCAATTCCCTGTGTACTTGATTTAATTATGATACATTCAAATGTAAAAGATTAATCTCATCTATTCTGAACCACACTGCTTTTTTAATTATTTCTTTTTTTTTTTTTCTTTTTTTTTCTTCAAGAGGGTATACACCAAACGAAAGCTGGTGCCATGGCTAAAATTATATAAAATTAAAATTAAGGTTGAAATTTTAATTTGAACAAATTATATAGCTGGTTGAAGTTAAAAAATATAATTAAATTAATTAAATTTAATTTGACTTAAATGTAAAAAAAAATATTCGCATAAATTCAAATTATCTTGATTTTAGGTTGTGTAATTGGTCAATCAAATTTCAAAACCACAGGTGAGACATGATTCTATTTTTTTTATGAGGGTTAGAGCACTTCTGAAATACTCTTTTTAATTTAATTTTAAATTTTACTGATAAAACAAAAAGAAACATAAGGTGAGACATGAATCCTTAACATTGAGAACATCTATGTAGTACAAAGTACAAATAGTAAAAGTGAGATTAATAAAATTACCTTGTTTAAGTTAATTTAATCATTCGTGTTTAGCACTCTTAAATAAGATTATCATGTGAAATTTTAAGCAAATTTGTGTTTAATTTACTTTGGGCTATCTCCATTCTACTCTATAATCCTAAAGGTTCGGCCCAAAGCTTCTTTATGCCAAATTCCTATAATTAACTTCTAATAATGATGATTTCTGAAATATAAATTTTAATAATATTTCGAAACAAGTTTTCAAAACAAAATTTTTTATATAATATTTCTATAACAAGATTTTGAAACAGATTTTCCGAAATATGCAAGATGCTTTCTAGAATAAGCCTTCTAAAACAAGATTTACGGAATAAGTTTTCCCTAATAAACTTTTTGAAATAAGTTTTTTTCTTTTTAAAGATATGAGATACATTTCTTTTCGAAATGTTAAAACAGATAAGTATAATCTTGTAAATAATTTTTAAACAATACATTTTTATTGATTATACAGATAATATAGTTAATTAAAAATAATTAATATTTGAGAAGCTATTTTAATTTAATTGAAGAGAACTAAAATTTAATTTAATTAATCTTTAATGTACCGAAAATATTGACGCTGGTTTGGGGAGTGTATATAGTAGAAAAAGGTAGTGTATATAGTAGGACCCACTTTCTAGCCTGATGTTCTTTGCTTACTGGGCTTCATGGCATAATTTTCAAGAGGCCTATATTACCGACAAAAGTGAAACACTATTTTTTGAATCTAAAGTTAATTTGATTTTATCGATTTTCAGAACTTATAGCCAGCCAAAAGTTGAATATTTCACTGTATAAATAAATGCAAAGGATTTCTTTTATGAACACTTATCAAAAAGAAAAAAAAAATAATGCTAGTGATAAAAATTTGTTTACAGTATTATCTAATCACAAACTATCATATAAAAAAATCATTTTAAAATTTAATCTTAATTGATTAAGAGTATAGAGTGTGTACACTAATAATACATAACTACTAAACTCTATTAAAAATTCACACAAACTTTAATACTTTTTACACTTTATTCATGAGTTATTATGTTGTTATTACGTAGTTTTTCATTGATTTTAATTAATGATAAACTCATGTTAAAAATATATTTTGAATATTAGTGTGTAGTTGAATGTGACATTTTATAAATATTTCAATTTTATGACTTAACTTGGATTCCCCTTTTAATGGCCCAATTTGATTCCCGCTTTTTTCCGTTGGTCCATATTCAGCCCAAATTTAAATTCTTTCAGAAAGTGTTTGTGTTGTACAAAACAGAGACAACTCAACTTCCAAGTCAAAATTTTTTACAAAGATAAAATTTTCAATGCACGTGTTATTGCGAAAATAATCATCTTTTTGGTAAAATAGTAAAATTTCGTATATATTGAATGACAAATCAAAGAGGTTACTCGTTTTGCAAGATCTATCTTTTGTATGAAAAGAAAATACATATATGAAATTATCTAAATGTAATCCAACAAAAAAAATAATTTTAATTCCATAATAAATAATAAAAATAACAAATAAATGAAAAGAGTTGCAAGTGAAACTCATAAAATTTTCTTTCCAAAAAAAGCACCTGTGTTGTGTGTGATCTTACAGTGTCACATCAATGTTGTTCAATTCAAGCAATTTTTGTTTTTAATCTTCTTCTTTCACCAAAGTACAATCGCAACACAGTTTCTACAGGCACAAATTTTAGAATTACTTGCATGAATATTTCAATGACTTTCATCTTTAAATAAGCTTATTATAAACCTTTAAAAAAGTATTTTTTTATCAGCAATGATAAAATAGTTTCTGTGCATGTTCTTGTTAAAAATATTACTGTGAGTCTAAGTTTTATATTGATTAAAAATAAGAAAATTGAGTATTATATAAAAATAAAAACTTATAAACACATTGTTTTAAGGTTTTAAGTTGAAAATGGTGTCAATGACTTATATGATTGAACTCAGGTATCATTGATGCTGTATTTTATTATTATAAGTCATGTCATGGTTTTAAAGTTGTACAAAAGAGTGTAAAAGTGAATAATATTATCTGAGAGATGCTGGAAGCTACAGATACTCCAAAAGAGATAACTGAAAAAAAAAATGAAGAAAAGTAACATGGCTAAGTAGTAGCTAAGGAAAGAAAGAACTTTGTTCAAGCAAAAGGTCTTTTTCATTGTCTATTCTTTAGTGCTGAAATATGGAAACATTAATTAATGCTAAGTTTGGAATCCTAGAAATAACCTAGGAACGAGATTATAAATTATAAAAAAAAAAACCTTACGTGTGTGTGTATATATATATATATATATATATATATATATATATATATATATATATATATATATATATATATATATATATATATATATTCAGTTTTTTTCTATTTTCTTTAGTTTATACAGATAAAAATTTTCTGCATTTGATACCATTTTAATTTTTTTTTCAAAATTTAAAAAAACTAAAATATTATGTGAGAATTTGATCTTTAGAAAACCAATTCTGACCGATAGTTTTGAAACAATGTGAATTAAAATAGAAGTCATAGTTCAATTTTTTAAGCAAACAACAATATTATTTATTTCAATAAATATTATAAATAATATGTTCTTTGGGTAAATATTATAGTTAAACATTTTTGTAACTTTTAATAGGAAAATTAGTTTATTTTAAAATTTTATAACCGTGTGACCTGAACAAACTGTTTTGTAAACAACCAAAAAAAAACTAAAACTAAAACAATTATTCTATAAATTGAAGTTAGTTTATTTAAGTTAAATTTGTTTTATAAAAAAAATCATATATTTATTCTCCAAAAATGTCTATGAATAAACTTCTTTCAAGCATGTCTGTGATGATTTTGCTACGAAGGGAACAAGGAGTTAAGGATAAATAAAAGTTAATGATCTAAAAGTAAAATTAACCAACCATTTATATATTTGAAAAAGGATCTTAATTTCTTATATAGATTTTAATGCTTCAAAAAAAAATTAATTTGCCATGTAACAATGGCTGGGTTACAAATAAAGAAATATAGAAGTTGATATGTTATGGAGATGCTGGAATAAAATAGGAATGGTTCAAAATATGTCAGACATGTATGTTAGGGTTAGGACCCTCAATTTGTAGGACACGTCCCTCTCCACAAAGGTAACTGGGTGCGGGACAGAGGGTCTTAGAACTTTTCACTGTTACACTATTAATTTGTGTTACTTTTTCTTTTTCTTTCTTCTTGAGTTTTGAGAAGTACAAAATTTTTACTTTATTAGAAGTGCTTTTCCCTTCTTAACTTTTTCACTTCTTTTTCTCTTTTCAGGAAACCACTATTTCTAAGTCCTTGTTTGGTTCATAATTTTTTCTTAGATGTTAAGTGCTTTAAAAAAGTAAGATAAAATACTGAAACGGAGTTTTATTCCTTTCTTTTATAAAGTCCTACATTTTTCTTACTTAATAATGTTTCATAAGAAACCAAACCTACTAAGTTAACTCTTATTTATTCATTAAATTTCTTGAAGTTTCGTTGTTCCCTCCTTGCATGTTCCATGGACAAGGTTTTTGTCATATATAGCAGATTTTCACGAGCTTTTGACAGAGTATTTTCTTTTGTTTTGTCTCCTTTCAGATAAAATCATCACATAGTAACATAGTAAGTGTATGTGTATGTGTATGTGTTCTTCTTATCTCTTTCTTTGTCATTGTTTTTTAGAGGCTAATGCTTACTTTAACCACCAAATTTCACCATATTTGTAGGTTGAACTGTTTCTTGCAGTGAGGGCAGCAATGGGGAGAGCCACAAGGTGGATGAAGAGTTTGTTTGGGATTTCAAGAGAGAGAGAGAAGAAACAAAACATCATAGAATCTGGTTTTTCTGAGAGTACTAATAATTCAAGAGTTTTGTGTCACAACCCAGGAACTATACCTCCCAACATTTCTCAAGCTGAGGCAGCTTGGTTACAGTCATTCTACACAGAGAAGGACAAAAACAAGCACGCCATTGCGGTTGCTGCGGCCACCGCAGCTGCGGCTGATGCTGCCGTGGCGGCAGCACAGGCCGCCGTGGCAGTTGTTAGACTCACAAGCCAAGGAAGGGGTGGCACCATGTTTGGCGTTGGACCTGAGATATGGGCTGCTATCAAGATTCAAGCAGTGTTCAGAGGATACCTGGTGAGTTTGTACATTTTAGCTTTGCTTATTTATGTCAAAAAGTTGCAGGCTTTTTGGCTTCAATAGTGTGGGTTAGAATGTTGAACTCTACCTGTTTGTTTTTGGTGCACTGTGGAGTGGAATTTTGAAATTGACATGTGTTTTGAACAGGCAAGGAAGGCACTGAGGGCATTAAAAGGATTGGTGAAGTTGCAGGCACTTATCAGAGGGTATTTAGTGAGGAAGCAAGCAACAGCAACACTGCATAGTATGCAGGCTCTTATTAGAGCTCAAGCTAGAGTACGGTCCCACCAATCTCGCAGGCTCATGAGTACGAAGAATGAAGCATTTAGATCTCAAAATAGAGCAAGAAGATCCATGGTATTGGAATAGATCTCATATTCTGCTACATTTCTAATTATATTATGCACAGTAAATGATTATGTTATTTGTTATATTAAGCTTGCTGCTGCATTGAAATTTTCTCAGGAGAGGTTTGATGATACTAGGAGTGAGTATGCAGTTCCAATCCACAGTAGAAGAGCATCATCTTCTTTTGATGCTACGCTTAACATCAACAACAGTGTTGATGGGAGCCCCAAAATAGTGGAAGTAGACACTTTCAGGCCTAAGTCAAGATCAAGAAGAACAATATCAGATTTTGGTGACGAGCCATCACTTCAGGCACTTTCATCTCCCTTCTTTGCAATTTCATATAGAGGTACCCCTACCCCTACCCCTACCCCTACACGTTGGTCCATACCAGATCAAAGGAATTTTCAGGACTCTGAATGGGGGTTAACAGGGGAAGAATGTCGGTTCTCTACAGCACAAAGCACTCCACGCTTCACAAATCCTTGTAGTTGTGACTCAGTTGCACCTATGACACCACAAAGTGTGTGTCCTGATGATAACTTGTTCCTAAGGCAATATGGGAAATTTCCAAACTACATGGCTAGTACTCAGTCTTTTAAGGCTAAGTTGAGGTCTCATAGTGCTCCAAAGCAACGACCTGAACCTAGTCCAAGGAAAAGGCTCTCCCTCAATGAAATGATGGAGTCTAGGAGCAGCTTGAGTGGTGTTAGAATGCAGAGGTCTTGCTCAAAGGCTCAAGAAGTCATTAGTTTCAAGAATGCTGTGATGGGAAAGCTTCAGAAATCCACAGAATCTGTTAGGGAAACAGACAGAAACTATTTCCATCAGAGAGGGTGGTGACATGCTGAACTTGTTAGGACAGATATCTAGCTATCTTTGTTCTTTAAACTGTTAAAGTGTTAATAAAATATATTTCTCCCTCAGTTTGGTAATTTGCAGATACATATAGGTGGTGAGTGTGGGAATGTGAAGACAAAATAGAAGGCAAAGATAGAGAGAGAGAGATGCCTCTCATTGTTTTTTGAAAAGTTTGGTTTTGGAATTTTGATATATCATCTCTCTGTAGTCTATTCAAATGCAAGGATTTTAACTTGCCTACAGTGTAAACTCCTTGCATGCTTTTTTTCTTCTCTTAGAGTTTGGTTTGTGGGTGATAATGAAACTTCAACAACCATTCAAACTGTTGATAAACCATTTCTAAAGATTTACTTTTCCTGCAAAAAAAAGAAGACGAGATGAAAAGGAGGTCATAACATGGTTCAAATACAATTATTCTTGTGTGAAATGTGTAAAAAAAAAGTGTTTGAAATGTGTAAACAAAGAAGTGTACTAACATACCTCTAAAAGTGAAGCAACATCATGCTATGTGAGACTTTTTGGGGTATCAAGAAATATTTTCTGTCAAATCATTGATAGCATGAATGACTTAAAGCCAAGCTACGTTGATTGTGTTCTAACCATTGGAGTCATCCAAAATTATCAACTAATGATTGGAGATTTCCATTAACCCCCAAAATAATATTGATTGGGGATTTCATTGAAGGATTATTTAATGTCAAAGGACACTGTTGACTTCTGACTCATGCATGTTTTGTGATCAACAACTTTTACTGATATGAACAGTTTTTAATCTGTTTTGAATTTTGAATGGGAATGGTAGAAGGAGTAGCTGTGTATCATGAACTGGTTGATGTTTTTTCTGACCCTTTGGCCTTTGGTGATTTCAAAGCTTGTGTTACTGTTTGTATGTTGATTTTATCTCTTTTAACCTCTTCACTGGTAACTTAATTTCTCTATACTTGGTCTAAGGGTCTAAGCAAATTTAATTACTCTGCAATGTGTTCTGTTCATTAACAGTAAAAAGTAGGTTCTAGCTAAGGGTCTAATTAAGCTTGATTATGATGCAATGTTAAGTAGGTTGTAGCAAAAAATTTGGTGTATTCATTAAGAACATGTAGGACAGTGCATGTCTCATTGGTTCATGAACTGTGAGTTTACAGACTGTCAAATTTAGATATATTTGTTTCAAGAAAACATTAAAAATGTATTGTGAAATTTAAAAATAAATGATTTCAAATTTAACATTACTAGGTATTAAATAGACTGTGATAGAAGAATTAAAATTTTAAAGAAATATATAACTTGCATTCTTTTTTTCTCAAAATTAACAACACAGTAGAGAGGATAAATTACAACTGCAATAATAGTAAAATAAAATTCAAAACACAATATTGAGCAATATTAAAACAAAATTAAACATAGAAAGAAGAAAAGTCAAATGATTATTAGTTTTATAAATCAAAAAACACTTCAACAAAATAGGAAATACAAAAAAAGAAAATGCAAGTACGCACGCTGTCTTAAGAAGAGACAAATTATCCCAAAATCTGTTAAAAGTGTCACTGTCTTTCACAGCTTCAAAAATAGTTTATTTCAATTCGAGGAAACACTAGCATTAATTGCTACCAATCAAATGTATAAAACAAAAAGAAAAATAAATTGAAAATATTTTAAAGGCAAAACAATATATATTATTAGGTTTTTATTTCAAACTATAAAGAGTGGGAAAAGAATGGGCATGGTTTTTGTCCATGGAACAAAGCAGAATAAGGCTAAAACTATGGGCCACACGAATAATAATTTGAAGCCCAAATTTCCAGAGATTGTTAGATTCTAAAGGCTTTTCCTTCGTACACCTCATAATTACTAAATGCACCCCATTCCCAAAAATCCAAAACTAATAGGTAAAAACAGCAACACAATAATACAACCGTAACAAAAGTATTATAAACTCATTGTCTAAAAATTTTGAGTTAAAAATAATATCAATGGTGATATAAGTTAGACCAGATCATATTTAAGTAATCTCTTCCTCATGAATCGTCTCCTTTAAAAAGAACCATCAAATATATATGTTTAATCCAAAATCAGAGTATGTTGATGTAAATAAACTTGTGAATTCAAAATATAGGATTGCCATTCAAAAGAAGTGATTAAAAAAAGAAAATTTCATTAAAAACAATCAGTTTGATGTTTTTATAAATATTATAGTAATAAAAACGGGAGTAAATTCTCTTTTATTTTTTATTAAATTCAAAGTCACTTGTTAAGTTAAAACAACCTTTTATGTTTAGTGCTAAACATATTTGCAAGCTCCAAAAAATAAAGTAAACATCATGCTCTGTCAGGAGGTGTCTCCAAGTGCATTGAAGCCAAAACCACCAAAAATTAAAACTGTTTGAGACACAAATTCTATGAGCATAGCTGATTGAAGAGAATTTAAGTTGTTTAAAAAATGAAGTCACATGCATTCAAGTTAATGCAGATTATTGTATTGTACAAAGAGATTGAGTTTGGTAACAACTTGTTTCTGCAAGATAAAACTGATTTCATTATAAGTTAAAATTTGTAATTTATACATCAAATGTTTTCATGAGAGCAATTCAAATTAGAAAATCAATATAAAAAATGGAATCTGTGAATTAACTACAATTGGATCCATTCAGTCCCATCAATGAAGCTAAGTGACAGAAAAGGTGTAGCTTCCTCATCAGTGAGTTCTCTTGACCATGAAACTCTCCCTGCAAAATTTGCACCAGGTCCTGTGCACTTGTACTGTCCATAAAAAACAGTTCTGGTGGTGCACCCAATACAATACAAAACATCAGAACAAGTGAAATTGTTGATTAATTATATTGCTGATATAAAAGGTTTTATATAGAAAATCATAAATCATAGCAGAGGTTTTCCTGTGAATTAGTGTTAAGAAGTAAAATTTAAACTTAATTTAACCTCATAAAACTGGCGTAAGATGAGGTTTACACTCACTTGTATATTATAAAATTGTTTTATCCCTAGTCGAGAGAAGACTTCTAACACATCTCCTCATGCTGATGTATATATATTTTGTGTGTGGGATTATACATTAATGGGTGGTCCAATAACGACTAAAACAATAAATCCAACAAATAACAAATTTTGTTAGAATAAGTTCTAAATCAAGTTCTGATATCATGTTAAGAAGTGACTTTAAATCTAATTCAACCCAAAATGACTGATTTTTAAGATGAGATTTATACCTATTTATCTCTAATTAACGTAAGACTTCCCATTATTAGTATAGAGCTCAACACATTTTCTAATTGAAAGAGAGTAAAAAATTGTATTAGAAAAACATGTAGTATTTTCTGATGAAACAATAAAGCCACCCACATGCGCATGCCAATGTGTATATAGCTGTATACCAAGTAAGATTGAATAGAATAATAGGTTAAGGTATTGGATTAGGTGGCTTTTCAGACACTCAGTGCATGCTGCTATACCTTATCTATATTGCAGAAACAGACATGAAGTTCGGTGGTTAGAATCCTCTGAATTTAGTATAAAGTATTTTACTTATCACTTTCCCTCAAAAGTCCTTCCAAAATTTCTGTCTTCAGAAAGTTCCTAGTTTGTTTTTAATATAACTTTTTGTTGGAGGGTTCATAGGATAACACGTAGACTTGCACCACGCATTTATATATATATAGATATATATACTTATGGATGGAAATGGACAATGATATGTGTATGGCTAGCTAGGCTTATTTTCTTGACCTCTCACACTAGATAAAAAAAGGTACCAATATTATTATTATTATTATTATTATTATTATTATTATTCCCTTGTTGTGTCATAAGAATAGACTCGTTCATATTTCTTAATGGTTTGATGGAGACAGGTTTGGTTATGTTGATGCTGCACTGAATAGAGGGTGTTTTTTTTTTGTCATTTAAGCATAAGGGTAGCATCAATGGCTGAAGAAGGGTGTTTGTGACATGTTAAGTGGGAAGAACAGATAAAGAGGAAGATGACAAAAAAAACTTCACACCCATAATGTGCAGTAAGTAAGAGAGTGAGTGGCACCGACCCATTTGTGTAATGCTGCTCAAGGGGTTAAAGTAAGAACCAACAAAACTGAATTGATGTGTAGAAGAAGATAGGAGGAGGGTTTTATTTATTTATTTATTTATTTATCAAAAAAGATTCTTAATTTCTTCATAATACTAAGTTTCCTTTAATGGGTTAATTTTTTATCAAGACTATTTCATAATAAAAGTGTAAAGATTGAATCTTCAACAATATATACCTAAAAAACAGACATCTGTCAACTGTAACATAGTGTTTGTTCAATCTACTTAATGTGGTCTCAAACATCATTTTTGTGAGGTCAAATGGTCTTAACATGTTGCCAAGAGTTCATGGCAGATAAATTGAACTGGTAAAATAAAATGACCTTTTGGCCTTGCAATTTCGTTGACTTGCAGGAATCATCCCTTTCAAGAAAATAGAAAAACATATACATGATTCTCAACTTTCTGTTTAAAAATATAGATTTGTAAGAGGTGTTATGGTATCCAGAAAAATATAAACATTTTAGGTACAAATATATACAGTTTTTGCATATGAATATGTGAAGATGAGAAAGAGTAACATACGTTTCACGGTTAGGGTCACCCCAGTTATACCAGCCTTTGGGAATGATGATGTTGTCCATATATGTGTAAGCAAAGACCACGCGAGAAAAGGGTCCCCATGCCCTTCCAAGGTATAGTGCCCCTGATCCCGTGACCTTACAGTTCACAAATGAGAACCCTGTGTCCTCCAATATGCTACTCCTTCCTTGAGCTGTTACTGCCCCTGTGTTCTGTGCTATTGCATGCACGTGACATCCCTATATGTAAATAGTATAGTATAGTGTCACAGACAAAATTATCAGATTGTCATTACCAAAATTATACGCGATTCAAGAGTTAAAACAAACTTAAAAATAGACCTGAAGCAAACTTATGATACCTAAAACAATTAATACTAAAAGAAACTAACTTCAACAATTGATCACTTATGTTGTTTTAACTTGATTACTTGGAAAACAACCTAGTGGTGCTATATGGATAGAAGAAAGTGGTTGAAAACTTTTATGATTCCAAATAACAAATGCATCAGATACAATTTTGGTTAGGTTATTCTGGTATGAAGAAACTATTACATGTTTCAAGACCTTTGACCTTTGGCCATTACCAATATCTATATGAAACTTGATTCAACGTTAATATCTCTTTCTAGTAAATTGAAAATTTGGTTTATTTGAAGGTTTTGGATTAAATTAAGGCAACCATTGCAGGTTAGAGGTAGTAAGTAATGATTATGCAGAGAAAATCTAACCTCAAACAGTGAGAGAGAGTTGCCGAATATGAAATCAACAGAGCCTTCAATGTAACAATCTTTATAGTAATGTCTGCCAACATGATCATAGAGTGTGTCTTGTGCTCCTAAGAATTTGCAGCCTACGAATGCTGCATTGTCTGCTGAAATCCTTAATGCCACAGCTTGCTTTCCAATTGCTCCTGGTGCAGGAACAGGAGTTGTGTTCTGCATTCATAATGTATATTATTATGCTTGTAAAACACAAAAAGTAAAGGTAAATTGGGATAGAAATAAATAGAGGGTTTTTCTTTTCTTTTTTTTCTTACTTGGAATGTGATGTTCTTGGCAATGAAATAAGGCGAATTCACAGCAAAAGTTGCAGAACCATAGGTTCCTAGTGGCCTCCCATTTGAACCAGGTGTTTGAGCAGTGTCACTCCATTTAACAATGGTTTCATCTGCACCATCTCCCTCTATTGTTATGTAGGATTTGAAAGCAGGAATGTTAACTTTCTCCCTGGAATGAGAAAATCAGATGCAAGTCAAATAAAACACTTTTCACAATTCATCACAATATTAAGCATGTAAGAAAATTTGCTTAATCTAACACGAAGATGGAGGTATAAGGACAGAACTAAAAGGCTATATGTTGCAGAATTTACTTCAGACAAAGACCAATTATCTGGGATTTTGAATGATAGAATTAGAAGGAAAAAGACATTAGAAGAAACAAAAGTTGTAATCTTGAATGCAGACAAACAGCAAAAATCCATGTCTTATATGAAAAGAGCACAATTTGGAAAGGGAAAATAGCAGAAGGATCAGAATGTGGCAGAATTCAAATTGAAGTACAGGAAAATGCAGTACTATTACTCACGTGTAGACACCTGCATGGACTTTTATGAGCACTCTCACAAGATTAACGAAGGGAAGAGAATCAATGGCTTCTTGAATTGAGGTGAAATCTCCAGCACTAGGATTCTTATCAACGTGCAAAGTGTAGGAAGCCACAAGCTTATTTTTCACTGCCTTAAAAACTGAGTGTTTGAGGGAACCAACAAAGTTCACCCATTTCATGAATTGCTCTTCAGAATACTGCACTCTAGTCATGTTGGTCAATAACCCTTTACCCACAGAACGTTTTGGTCTAATTCCCTTGGTATGGCAATGTACTCTACTGGGATTTTGCAGAAAAAGAAGAACAACTGCTAAAAAGATGAACAAGTAATGCAAGTTTGACATTTTAAGAGACACAACAGAGAGCCAGAAGAAAAACAAAAACTGGAAAATGATTGCTGATGTGACAAATGACAAACAGAACAGAGAAAAAAAATGATGTTAGTGAGAATAATACAACACTAATGGAGAATGGTATTTGGAGCTTGAAGTGGTTAGTGCTATGGCTTATATACTAGTTTTGGCACTTGGTTTAGGTGTAAAGTAACAGCATTAGTTCTGTCATTTGACTCAAAACCGGTTTAAGAAAAAAACTGAATGAGATTAGAAATCTGTCACAAGTTTCTTAATGAAGATAAACTATTAAAATGAATCAATATTTAGCATTTAGAATATGATTACACAGAAAATGAAAAGTTTAGGTGTAAAGTGAAAAATAAGACAGAAAAGAAGAGGTCACGGGTGGTTATTGTACTGACATGTATGTAGAAAAGAGGGAGAGAGAGAGAGAGAGAATGTGAACCACAGGACAGGTTGCAATTTCTGCGTATAACAACATTGTCTGATAGAAAAATTTGGTCATTAATTATTAGTCATGTTGCATATGTTGTTGTTGTTTGTTTGGTGTTACCCGTGAGCCTCTTTCTGTTTGTGCATGATCCTTGAATTATTCTTGTTCAGGTAATAGAATAATAGGTTGTGTAGTACTTATGTGCATTGAATAGCATTTGATATGAAAAATATAGAAATTTAGGGAAACTTTTGTGCTTGTGCATGCTGAGTATTGGCAACACCTACTCTTGCTTGAATCATGGCCGTCCAATGTTTGGACATTGGTTAGTGTAATTAGATTCTTGTTGTTGTTTAGCTGATTAGTGTTATTTGAGCACTTGGTAATGGTTCAGATTTTGTGGATCAGTGGTAACTTCCATGTGGTTGGTGAATGAATCAGAGAAACCCTGTGGGCACCTATAAAGGGCTAAAGCAACTTTGGTGAGGCCAAAGTCATAAAGAAAATGCACCAAGACAAAACCTAAGTTGGTTCAATATTCGAAAAAGCACTAAAATGGTGTACTTTTTTCCTAAATTACCGAAATTGACAAATTTCAAAAAAAAAATTGCAAAAATAGACGAATTACCACAGTTTGATACACTTTTTTTATTGTAAAAAAATCGGGTCAAGATCAAATTTAGTACAAAATAATTTTAAGTTGAGTCAAATTGTCACACCAATTAAGTGCATTTTAAATCGTGTTAAGACTTAGTTAAAAATGCTCTGAATTAAAGTTGTGTAACATTATCTTAACTTTAACTAAAAATATTTTGAACTAAAGTCTTGTTACATTAATATGATTTCTTCATGGTGAAGTTGTGACTCGTGTAATTTGATACGACTTACCTATTTTTATAATTTTTTTCAAATATTTCCATTTCATTATCTTTTGATAATAGTTACAAAAAATTGTGTTTTTCCTCGATTATCTTCTATGGTTACCTTTTTCTATGCTTTTATTGTTTGATCATTCATTGTTATCGATTTATCTTTCACTTGTTTTGTATTGCTTTATCATTTAAAAAAATTATTTTGTTAAAAATTGTAGTTAAAAGTGTAACATAAACAATATATAAATAAATTCATAAGATTATGATTTTAAAGTTTTAGACCTAAAATATTGTATTAATAATCTCTTATATACATTTATTTATACTAAATTTTCTCGGTGTTTCTCTTCGAACAACTTAATAGATGTTTCATCATATATGTTGTATTGGTAGTATGTGACTCACCATAGCAACAATAGTTGTGAATTCACTAGCTATAATAGAAGTTTAGATTTATTAAGTAATTATATGCAATGTCTTAATGCTTTTTAAACGTGTTGGGTTTTGAAATAAAGTATCTATACATATTTGTTGTTGTGTGAGTATAATACTTATTAAGAATACTTTATTTTAATAATAATATGCCACATAAAATTGACTTTTTCATAAATAGCATGTCATGTATATATTTGTCCTTTTTTCCCCCTCTCTTTTCATATTTATTTATTTTCTATTTCCCTTATAATCTAAACAAAACATTAAATGTGAAAAAAAAATGGAAGAGTAAGAGAATAATCACTCAGATATGCAATTAATAGGGTATACAACTTTGTTTGGACGGGTTTACTTAGGAAGAAAAAAAAATACAAGAGATAAAAAAAATGAAAAATAACATTTTGTGATAAACAAAGGATAATAAAAATTATATTTAGGAGAGTTATTATAAAAAACAATGTCCCCATTTATTAATTTAGTACCTAATGTATAATCTGAAATAATTTAATCAACAGTAAAAAAAAAATCTAAATCACGGTGACAAAACTGTTAAAAATATATTATGATAGATTTAAGAAAACTTTCATAATATCTTTAAATTCTTAATTTCCTTTCCCTCCCTACTCTCGTCTTCATTCTTTTTTCAGAAATATATTCTCTTTCTCACACAGTCACGTTGCCTTTGCCGTCGCCGCTCCGTTCGTCATTCCGTTCGCCGCTCCGTTCGCCGCACCGATTGTCGCGCCGTTCGCACGCCGTCCACGGGCCGTCCGCTCGCCGGCCCCGCCGTCCGCTCGCCGTCCCCGCTGTCCGCGCGCCTTCCGCGCACTGTGCACCGTCCGCACGCCGTTCGCGCACTGTTCCTGATTGCCACATTGGTGATTCTGCCTCCTTTGAACAGGTTTTCCGTCTTTTCTTCTCTTAGTTTGCACATGTGTGTTGGGCTATGATTTTGTTTGGAGTGAGTGAGAGATGCTTTTATCTAGCATTATGCTGTTGTGTTTCTAATTCCTGAGAAATGGCATCCATAGCATGCAGCCTCCCTTAATTTCTTTTATCTAGCATTATGCACTCTCTGATGGCAAAACAGAACTATCTAACATACTAGTTGAATTTCAAGAGTTAATAATTTATACAGCAGATGAACAGGCTGAAAATTACAGACAGAAATGTTGTGTGTGTGTGTGTGTGTAACGTATGTGTATATACCCCTTGTTTTAATAGTCCTCTCTCCAGGTATAGTTTCAAGTTGAAGGCTTCTTTGATTCCTCAAAAGGGATACTCTTTTTATGTCCCTGATAAGCTCATCCCAGACTAAATTGAAAAAGGACTTGAAGCTATGCTAAAATTGCAACACATACATCCTGCTCATTCATTGTTTCTCTATTTTTTTCACATATTTGCTTATGTTGAATATTTGTTCCTCACATTGTTTTTCCATTCAGCGGCAAGATATTGCAGTCGTAACAAAGTGGTTATCAGGGGTGTCTCCAGAGAAGGGTGTATGTCGTTTCGATCTTTCCGCTTCCTCGAGCGCTTCACCAAACCGTACCACCACCCTCATCTCTCCACGCGCCGTTCCCCACTCTCATCTCTCCACGCGCCACCTTGTTCTCCCCAGCACCACCATCCCCATATCGACGAACGCCTCGTCCTCGACCAAATTTCCCACCTTTTCCCCATTGCCACTTTCAAATCCCAGAACCCTGTTTCGAAACCCCTCGAACCGCCGCAACCGGACACGAAACTGGTGGACGCGTTTTTGCCCTCCGAAGATAAACTGCGGGGAGTCTTCCTCCAGAAGCTAACGGGAAAGGCTGCAATCGAAACCGCTTTGTCCAACGTTGGCGCTGACGTCGACGTTAACGTTCTCGGTAAAGTACTCAACTATGGGAACCTCAGTGGTGAATCCATGGTCACGTTTTTCAACTGGGCAGTTAAACAACCAGGGGTACCCAATGATGTTGGTAGTTACCATGTGATTGTTAAGGCACTCGGAAGAAGAAAGTTTTTTGTTTTTATGATGAGTGTGTTGTGTGACATGAGGAAACGTGGCACTGATGGTGATTTGTTGATGTTGTCTATTGTTATTGATAGTTTTGTTAGGGCTGGTCATGTGTCTAGGGCAATCCAGATGTTTGGGAGCTTGGATGATCTCGGGGTTCGGCGTGACACCGAGGCTTTGAACGTGCTTTTGTCGTGTCTTTGTCATCGTTCTCATGTCGGTGCTGCCAATTCTGTGTTGTATTCGATGAAGGGGAAGGTGTGTTTTGATGTTGGTACATACAATGTGGTTGCCGGTGGGTGGTCTAAGATTGGTAAGGTGGGTGAGGTTGAGAGGATTATGAGGGAAATGGAGGCTGATGGGGTTGGACCCGATTGTAGGACGTTTGGATTCCTTATGGAGAGCTTGGGGAGGGTAGGTAGAATGGATGAAGCTGTTGAAGTTTTCTGTGCTATGAGGGAGAAGAATTGCCAGCCAGATACTGCTGCTTATAATGCAATGATTTTCAATTTTGTGTCTGTTGGGGATTTTGAGGAGTGCATGAAGTATTATAATATGATGTTGAGTGATAACTGTGAACCTGATCTTGATACGTTTGTTAGAATAATTACTGCGTTTCTCAGAGTGAGGAAAGTTGCTGATGCGCTTCAGATGTTTGATGAGATGTTGAGGCGAGGTGTTGTGCCGTCTATTGGGACCATAACAGCCTTTATCAAACGATTGTGTAGCTATGGTCCACCGTATGCTGCTTTGGTGATATACAAGAAGGCAAGAAAATCAGGGTGTGTGATATCAATGGAAGCTTATAAGATACTGCTTATGCGGCTTTCTAAGGTTGGAAAGTGTGGAACATTGTTGAGCATATGGGAGGAGATGCAAGAATGTGGGTACAGTTCAGATTTGGAAGTTTATGAGTACATCATTTGTGGTCTTTGCAATGTTGGACAACTGGAAAATGCTGTTCTTGTTATGGAGGAGGCTTTGGGCAAGGGGTT
>Ga0214544_1007384_pt1:10000-19356 | contig 19356 bp, 10 predicted proteins | sample CNSS3metaG_FD_160074 | JGI IMG/M metagenome (GOLD analysis project Ga0214544, IMG submission 160074) | Root nodule microbial communities from cowpea collected in UCLA plant growth center, Los Angeles, California, USA - CNSS3 | ecosystem: Host-associated > Plants > Roots > Nodule... | reverse complement strand
TAGTAACAAAAGAAAATAAATAAACATAAAAGAAGAATACAACATATAAAAAACTCAAAAGATAATTAAGAGAGAAAATAAAAAATATCTTAATAATTTTGTTTTCTTATATATTTAATTGTATATTTTATTATTTATTATTGTACTTTATAAAATAAATAAAAAATAATTAATTTAATTTTTATTAATTTTGAATATAATATTATTTAATTTAAAAATATAAATATTTTAAAATATTTTAAAAAAATTAAATGTAAAATAATAAATAAATAAAAAAATTGGGGAGGGGGCCGTGGCACCCGCCTGCCCCTTTATGTTCCGCCACTTGGCACAATGCACTTTAGTACATACACACTACATAACTCTTTCTATAAAATGACAAAATAAATAACATAAAATAAAAATTGTAAACGTTTTAGAGAATAACATTAATAATCCGGTTCAAATTTAGTAGGAATGGTTTAAAAAGATTGAGATGTCAAAACCATTTCATAACTTCACCACATGTTTGAATTGGATTGAGTTAAGAAAAAATTTACTTTTTAAATATGAATTGAATTAAATTTTACTCACTTAACCTATATGTTAAATGGGTTTGAGCAGGTTGAAAGTGACTTGACTTGTAATTTATCAACAAAACTTTATTAATTTGTTTACTATTTTTTATTATAATAATTTGCTACTTCTAATTATTTAGGTTTACAACTTAATTTTTTTAAATAATAGAATGTTATTCAATAATGTTTGAATAGTTTATATGTTTAATTTATTTGTTTTCAAGTTATATATGTTGATACTTTAATTTTTAACTATTATCTTTATACTAATACTTGGAAAATTAGGTGAACATTTTGATTCTACTATTATAAAAAGGAAAATTGAGTCAATTTACTTTCATTATAATCTAATAAACATATAAAATAAATTGTAAAAGTAAAACATTCATAAGTGACCTAACCTGCTAATCCACTAATTTATAGTGGGACGAGTCGGGTTACAAACTTTTTGACTCACCAAAGAGTGAATCGAGTTAAACCAACCTTTTTTAGCTCAACTATTGGTGAGTCAATCTGTGTGAGCCGAGTTGTCTCACTTTGACACCCCTAAAAAAATAACACTTCAAACTTTAAAAGGTTTAAGTAGATGTGACAAATCAGTCGATCCAAGCCATTTTGAGCATCATGCTACTAGCTCGCCAAATTCGATTCAAGTTAGGTCAACCTAACATCAAAAAACAAGTTGAAAGGTTGAACACATCTGCCATTAGGTGAGACTCTTTTTATGCTAAATGGGCTTGGTAATTTGGGGGAGGGGAAGGGGGAGGGGGGTCTTCCTGCACCCCCAAAATTTCTTCTACACCTCCAAGCACTTTCTAAATTTTGAAATTATCCTTTGAATATTTGACTAGCTGTAGTAATTATTTTGAAAATTGAACCTCACCCTCTTTGTCCTATTTAATGTAAACTAACATTAACCCCAAATTTTCCTAACCCTAAACCCCACCAAACCTCATACTCATTCTTCTCTTTCTCTTCGTGATAATGTAGTCTCTCCTCTTTTCTCCTCTTTATGTCCCTCTTTCACACCATTGAGAGATTCACAATTGACACAGGTAATATTTATTTTGTATTTGTGCTTTTGTTATGCCTCTAGCATGCATTTGTCATGTTTATGCATGATTTGAAATCGAGATCTATTGTGTTTGGTTTTGTATCAAATTGATGTAGAATTGATTATAATTAATTTTTTAATGTAGAATCAGTACGTGTTTAGTTTCCAAAATCAATTAAAGGGTAAAAAAATCACGTTGAATGAGTAGCAACTAATTGTTGCTTTTGCGTTGGAGAATTGATTAAGTTAGAATCAATTCTCCAATGTTGAACCAAACACACCAGAGTGTGGTGATTTTGTGAGATCTGGAAGTGTCCACTTTCGGGAACATATACAACTGAAACTTGACATCCGGAATGCACTCATCGAAAGTGTCCACTTCTTGGAAAACCTCTTCCGGATCTTGACTTCCGAAAATGTCCATTTCTAGGAAAACCTCTTTCGGATCTCAACTTCTGGAAGGCATTTATAAAACATCTATCAGGTCTTGACTTTCGGAAGTATCCACTTCTGAGAAAAACTTCTTCTGGATCTCAACTTCTGGAAGGCCTTAAAAAACCTCTACCGCATCTCAACTTCTGGAAGATTTTTAAAAAAAATAAAAAATAAAAAAAAATTGAGGAACTGACACGTAACACATGTTTAACGTTGTTAGTACTATATTAACAGAATCGGCCTAATTGTTCCACATTTTTAAAAATATGAAACTAATTGAGACTAAAAAAAATTGGGAACTTATTTGAGATTTTAATAAAAAATAAAGATTAAGAAAGTATTTTAACCTAATTTTTTAATTGTATTATAGAGAATTGGGTAAAAGTAATTCATTAGTACATCTTGATAAATTTAAAACAAAAAGTGATTAATCTGATAAAATTCATTCGATATATCCATTAATAAATTTCCATAGATATTATTTACTAAATCAAGACTAAGATATCCATAAAACATATTTCAAGTGGTAATTATATTTAAAACAGTACTCATAATTCAATAATTTTTTTCCAATAAAAAGAATTTATATTGTTAGTTGTCCAATAAATATATCAATTTTCATGATACAGTGTTAATGTCTCATTAATATACTTACCCAAAAATTAACAATGCACTAGCAGAAAAAATGGTACAAAAAGAAATTACAAAAAAAATATTATATAAAAATGACATTACAAGAAAAAAGGGTTTCGATTTATGTGATTCGAGTGAAATGATAGTTTTAGTTTACACTTGTATCCATACGTGAGTGTTTCGTACCATCCATTCCAATTCATTGTTCATGAACACATCAGAATTGCACCTCATACATTTTCATATCCATTTCATAGCATATCTTCGGGTTTTCTGAAATCTTGTTTGTGTTAGGATATAGAAGTATGTTTAATTGATTCTTAGCCTATAGTTTAGTTGCATTTAGTGTAGTAAATAGTTCTGTAGCTCAGCACTGCATAAATCCACTTGCCTTCAGACAAGCATTTCATCAAACACCTTCATGTATTTAGGTTTTCTCTTAGGACTTTTATCAAACAGCTTGTTAATTTTGTTTTTCTGCATATTTTAGATACTGATAGGATATAGATTTGCTTAGGACTAGTTAGTTAATAAATTTTATACATTCATATCTCCATTCCATCCATTGCATTGGCATTTAGAAGTAGAATAAGAAAAAATAGAGTTTGTCTTATATTCTAGCACTAGTTCAAGGTCAGATTTGTGTTGCATTTACTTTTAGCATTTTCAGCATATTATTTAGTATGGAGGATAGGAAAACCTTGAAGGAGCTAGCAAATGAGGATATTGTCTACTATTCACCGTGAATTCAGTTTCCACAAGGAGAGGATAATGTTCATTTTGGGTTGAAGTTTGGATGTCCTATATTGAAACAGAGATGGTAGCTGGAATTTTCCAAGGCCAACAACAACAGTTCAATTCTTATAATTCTGGAGGAAGAGATTTGCTTAATCTAAGATACGTTCCACCACCTCCAAATATGCAATCACAACTCTTTTCTCAGCAGCTTATAACCAATTGCAGCAAATGCATCAACAGGCTCAATAATATAGGCAGAATTTTGGTTCCACCACTTTGAGTAAATTAGTTGCAGGTCTGCACGAGCATCAATCTTCACAGGAAAGTTCACCACAACTACATGTTTCATACTAGTTTCATCTTTTCTTCCCCTCTCTTAATCTTTTCTCTCACAATTTCTTTTTGCTGCCATTTTTAATGTTTCAGTTCTGTTCTGTTTCAGCAGTATTAGTCTAGAAATAGGAAATTTGTTGCATTTCAGTTTCCATTCTGTAAATACTTGCTTAAATAGTTTAGTTTGATGCATTAGAGTTTGTTTAGTTTCTGAATATGCTGATTCAGGTAAAGTTTTCAATTTTATAGGTTCATTTAGTACTAACTAGTACAGTATTCTTCCATTTCAAATTCTGGTGTATCTGCTATATTCTTAATTCTGCATAATTGTTGATAGATATCTTTAACCTTAGCTTTCTTTTAGATCACTCAAGCAACATGCCTCTGATGATATGCCAATAATGTGTTACTCATAGTTATGAAACATGTTGGAAAAGAATTGGTGAAATAACAAAGTGTGATTAATGGATCTTATTATATGAATGATGTTATAAATAATAACCAAAGTGGTATTGCTATGATGTTGATATGTGGTGTAAATATTAAGTTAGAAAACTTGATGAGATACTTATGTTCTAGTGATGCGTTTAGTTAAGTAAACAAAGGATCATGTGGAGAGAAGCAATTGAGGTTTCAGATATTAAGTTGGGGATAAGAAGATATTGATACTCTATAACATATACCAGAGTGGGTAGGTTGCTACATAAACTAGGATTGTGACAAGTGTGTTGGTCCTTGAGTCCTAGCTTAATACTAGTCTTTGTAAAGTAGATAGACATTATATATCCCACATGAATAAGATATATGGCCTTTTATATGCTTAATATGTGATACACACATGAACACATGGCACACACACATTTGACATTATATATCCCACATGAATAAGATATATGGCCTTTTATATGCTTAATATGTGATACACACATGAACACATGGCACACACACATTTATTTTTATTACATGTTTAAATCACGGCCAGGTCATCTATTATCTTTTTTTTTTGTGATTGTGATCTTGCTATGATGATGTTTTTGACATGAGAGTAGATGATCTTACAAGTGTGTGTTAGTGGGAACTTGTAAAATAGTTGACAGATCATTCTTTATACATGTATGAAAATTTTCTTTCAGGTGTATGTTTGGGATATGTAAATTGTTTATATGCTAAATATCCAATTCAATCATTAGTATGTTATTTGTACCCTTTATTAGTTTAAAACTAAATATTTTTGAAAGTCACATTTATGTATTGGAGCATGTCATTTAATTGACTTGAGGAGTTAATATTTGAGATATTCATCAATTTAGATAAACCCAATTAACTTGAGTTTGAAGCAAATAAATGAATTTGTTTCCTATTTTTAGCTTAACCATATTGTATTTGAAATAAACCAATCAAATTCGATAATGATTTATTAAGATATCGAAATTGTGATATGCAAATTCAATGAATCCGAATCAATCTAATGATATATTATTTTTATTATAAATGAACTTTTCTGATACTATTTTTTTATTATCTTTGTTATCATTTGATTGATGTAAATCTCAATACAAAAATATTTATCTTTTCTGAGGAATAAACTATATGCACATTTTTGAACAAAATTAATCTTTTTATTTTTCAAGAAACAAAATTTTGACTATTTACGTTACATAAATTCAATTAATTCCAAACAAACCAAATTAAATTGCTCTTGATTTAGTTTAGAAGGATTTTATTTTATTTATAATTCAAACCAACCCTTTTTAAAATTCAAACCAATCTTTTTTAAAAATCAATCCAATGAAATTGATTGGTTTAATGTTTATTTTCTCCCAATCGTTAACACTTATAACTTGTGTAGTGCATTGTAAATATGAAATCATTCTCTTTTGTAACTTTACCTTTAAATTTCACTTTTCTTTTCCTTTGAATAAAAAGCACAATCATGTTTTATTTCTAACCTACATTTTTTTCTCTATACAATTTTACCTTCAGCGATCAAATGGTAAGATTTTCATAATTTTTCCAACTTCTCAAAATAGTAAACAAAAATAATCTAAAGTCTGATTAAAATCCGAGATCAGAAATTATTTTTAAAATGAATTTAAGTATCTAAAACAAACTTAAATTGACTTGCATAATCTCTTAAGAGTAGTTACTAAAACATTGATCAGAATCACTGTTAATTTTTCCCAACATAACATTAATCAGTTTGTGACAACAAACGTATGCGTTTGGTTGAGATTGAGATTGCCGAGGATGTATATACTGCAATAGGCATTGCCAAATAAAAAAACGGTATACGGTACGTCTGAACATGACAACTTCAATCACTTCAATCACAGTGGATATTAGTGAGTGAGAGATGACAGATAAACTCATATTCCAAGCTAATCTGTGAATGTGACATGAAACCATAAAATATTCGCCCATCTTAAAGTTCTGTGACAAGAATTTTAAAGTATCCCCAGACAGCACAAATTATTTAGGCTACATTGAACTCTGAATTTGAAGAAAAGATTATTTAACCATAATGTACAAACAAAAGCAATAAGCACCGAAAAAGCTGCAACACTGAAGTATGGGTTCAGCGTCTCCCAGATGCAACCGATTCGGTATTAAAGAGATACTTCACTCGTGACAGAACTGAATCATGTGCCGGATCATAAGGATGGTCTTTAGAAGGGATTTCAAGGATTGCAGGAACAGGCTTGTTATAACTATCAACCAAAAACCTTATCATATTTGCAACCTGCACAAGAAAGAAAGTCTAAGATCTTTGAATTTTTGGAAAACATGCAGGTAGAGCAGGGTCGTAAGAGCTTACGGAACAAGTAAAAGTCATATATGCACGAAGATGGCGAAGAAAAGAATAAAGTAAACCAAATATACTTTGAATCTCATTCTCATGACAATAACTTTGATTACGATGCAGAACATGTGCTAAACCACAGCTAACAGTAAATAAATAGGCTTACAGAAATAATAAGATCATGTTTCAGTCCATATGAAGTAGGAAAACAAAAGCAGACATAGTGTTAATTAACAAGCAAGCACACAACAGCCTGGATCATTTATTATAATCATGAAATATGGACTTACATATTGGCTAATCATCACAATTGCAATATCCTCCCTTGTTGTAAATTCCTTGAATGCATCCTCAATTTGTTTGACAGTTGTTTCTGAAAATCAAATCAAGATAAATCAAGAACATAAAGTAAAATCAGCTTGATTCCAAACTGATCAAGCATACTTCAGAACGAGACACTTTTGACACAAAAATGTTATAGTGTAAATCTGTAGTAACCCAAGCAATATCTGAAGTTTTAGCCGGATCAAACCAATAGTTTCTAGGATATCTAATAATAACCAGTGAGAAAAAATTAACAAAAAATCAATACACAATCAAAGTATGATAAGTCAATTTCTTACAATGACAAGTGTCAAAGGCTATAAAAAGTATTCCCTATCCTTTCTCATGTACTGCAGATAAGGAATATGAACTTTCAAATAGAAAACCTTGAGGCCTGTTTTCTTTCTTTAAATCGTTTTGTTTCAATTTCCTATTTTCACTAAACTAAGAAAATGTTATCTTGTTTTCAAAAATTTATATAGAAAATGTGAAAACACCCTGTACAAAACTTTATAAACAAGAAAAAGAGTGGAAACAAGGTAGCATTTTTGTAAATGTTAGTGAAAACAACCTGTACAAATCTTCAATAGAACACATACCGTAACTGAAAAGGGTAGGGAGTCACTCATTCCCAATGCACAATTTAACAAGAAAAAGATTGTGGTTTAAGAGATTGATAAGAAACATACACAAAGATTATAGAACAGTAAGTAAAATACAGTTCAATGGCATACTTGCATCCACAATGAGGTAATTTGTCTTCCTACGTATGTCAACATTTCCCACTCCAGCCAACAGAAACCCAACTACGGTGTCCTGGTGTAAAATAAAGTAGTCATTGTGAACCTTCAGTATGTTTTAATCATTTCAATCATAATACCAATTACAAAAAATTACAACAACAACAGAATGAGGAACTGGTGCAGTCAGCATTGGAACATTAAAGCATAATCTTAAAGTATAAAATATCTCAATAATTGGTTTCAATTTGATTGGGGCTAATTTCTTATTAGATTGGCTGTTTATTTTTAATTCTTATAGTAATCTTTAAGCAATAGGGATATTTCAGTACTATTCTGTTAAGGTTGCAATGTAAAGAATATAGTTGTGTTGAAATGTCAATGTATGGGTTTTTGGCTTGCACTCCATAGGTGTCTCACTTGTGTGTTTCTCTTTTTTTGGGGTTCAATTATGTTAGTTAGAAGAGGAAGCTTTAATAAGTCTGACACTACTACTTAATTGATGCACTCAACTATCATCTTATGAATAGACGGTCAGTTTATATCTTACCATGGCAGCAAATAGATCTCTCTTCGTGCATCTGAGTGTTATGCAATCAATCAAATGCTTGATACCCAAGACCCTAAGTGTGACACCCGGGTTAATTTCTCTTTTACCCAAAATTTCTAAATCTTTTTTTTTTTCTAGTTTTTCAGGTTACATACTTAATTGTTTGGATGAGAACAACAACCTCATGACTCCATTTTCTGTTCCAAAATCCTTGTAATTCTTGCTTGAGTCTACTCAAAGAACTGTCAAATAATAAACAGCCAAATTAGCTTCTTGAACAGCATCTGAATTCTGATAAACTTGACTCATGAACAACCAAACTCATCATGGCTTACAACCCTTGGCTTCATATATCCTCAGGAAGCTATTAATTCAATCCACTGTTATTATAACTCAAAATGTCTGAACCATATAAGAAACTTTAAGCCTAACCTGCCAAAACGTAAGCCTTTTTATTGCTCTGTCACAGAATAGAATATATTTTTAATTATCCCGCATGCAGTGGTGCTTAATCACGAGAAGACTGATGGCAAAAGAAAGCTCCAAAATTATTGCAACTTTCTCTAGCATTGCAGCAGTCATAAACAAACTAGCTAGGATGATTCCGTACTAATAAGCCCTCACAGAAACATTGCTGGATCCTAATTATAATATCATCTACTTTATGCCTTTTAGACAACATGATCCCAAGATAGAAGACAACTTCTATATTTGCACAAAATTCTCAACAATCATATCTCACGAAGTAACAATCAGCATAAATCAACTGAACATACTCTAATTTTCCAGTTACAAATTAGAGTAGAGTTAGTGAGTTATATTTATGCTCAATATTTATTTTAACCTTCACAAATTGAAATTTTAAATGTGTCCGGGAAACTTAAAAGGCATGCATAAAAAACACGCAGTATTTGTTGTTCTGCAGTCAAAGAAAGCGTACAATCGCCACATTCTTACCTCATCCGCAATCATGGCAATGAGTGCTGAATTGTTGCTAGGAATTTGAACTCTGTTGGCCATTTGGTATGACTACAGGTAAAAATAAGGGAAACAACAGACGTCAGGAGTCTTAGTTAGACAGTAACCCTTATAAATCAATAAAATTTAAATGATATTTCATTCCTAAATAAAATCATATTATCCATTCATAAGTTTTTTCCTGCAAAACTCCTCTCCGAATAATTTTTCCCAA
>Ga0214544_1007384_pt1:0-7500 | contig 19356 bp, 10 predicted proteins | sample CNSS3metaG_FD_160074 | JGI IMG/M metagenome (GOLD analysis project Ga0214544, IMG submission 160074) | Root nodule microbial communities from cowpea collected in UCLA plant growth center, Los Angeles, California, USA - CNSS3 | ecosystem: Host-associated > Plants > Roots > Nodule | place... | reverse complement strand
TTTAATGAAACTTCCTTCATACTTTTCTATTAATATTAGTCTTAGTATTAATATCTATATTAATAATTTTAACATAAACATTTTTATTATTATTATCGATAATGTTGTTATTATTATAAGTATTTTTTTAATTATAAAAAATGTTATTGTACTACATAATTTTATTAAATAAATTTTTAATTTTTTAAAAATTTATAATTTATAATTATTTATAATATTATTATCAGTGTTTTTAATTATTAAATATATAATTTTAAAATTCATTTAAATAAATATTATATTATTATTTTATATAAAACAGAAGAAAAAAAGATCTGTGGGTATGCACGAGTGACAAACTAGTTTTCCATTATAAAAAAATGTTTTAAATTTTATTATTTTACTACTTTTATAACTACTTATTTGAATTCAAATAATACTTAAATGTATAGATAAATAAACAATCCAATAAATAAAAAATTGTAAGTAATTGAGATATGCTCTGATTAATAATAATAATAATAATAATATCTCATAGTAATAAAAATATTAGTACCAATAGTAATAATAATAATATCTCGTGATAACAACAACAATAATTACAATAATAATAATAATAATAATAATAATAATAATAATAATATCACTATAATAACATAATTATTATTATTATAAATGCAATATAATTATTATAATAACTTTTTTTTTCAGTTCTATTACTTTACTAATTTTAATAAATACTTGTTTAGTTCAAAGATTTAAAGATAAATTAATAAAAAAATAAATAAAGAATTGTAAGTATTTGAGATATGATCTCATATTAAATAAAAGTATAATGAGTGTCTTTCTATTTCAAAAGATTTACAAAGTATCCACCCTTACACTTTCAAAATATGCAAAAACAACAAACAAGACTCTTGAATCACACAAGAATCACACCAGTACAACAAGAACCCTCTTGCAGACCTGGAAAACCACCAGGCACACACACAAAGCTTGAGAAAGATCAAACATTAGTGGTAGCACATCCTAGCCTACCACAAACCACTTTCTCCAAGCTTCAAACACAAGCCAAAAGCTCCAAGAATTGATCCAAGATCAATCTTCAACTGTTGCAGTCTAAATGATCACGAAAGAGAGAGTTTCCATAACAATTTCGCGCTAAAAAATGATCAGAATACAACTCTTATAGTCAAACTGTTATGAAATTCAACAGGTTGATTTCCAAATCAATCGGTTGATTTCACTTGACTTAAGTGAAATCAGTCGATTAAAAAATAAATCAATTGATTGAATTAGTTGTAGTTTAGGACTATTGCAGCCAACCTTTTAACCTGTTAAAAAACCATTCAACATATTAAAAGAGACATTTTAACCTGTTGAAAAACCATTCAACAGATTAAAAAACACAACAAAGACCAAATACATCAAATTAATGCTACAAGGTCTACAATATGAATTACAAACATCAAATACATTTTCTTAATGATGTATCCATGTGGAAAGCACACGTTCCAACCTTGATCAACATGAATACCATCAAATCTCCTTTCCTTCATTAATGTAGGTTTCATTCCAATGGTAATGACTTCAAGGTAGTTCAAAAGGACTTCATCAAATCTTCATCAAATCTTTAAGAAGCATACCACCTTGGCTTAACATGTCAACAAATGCTAGTGTAGAAATTAGAAGAATATTGTTTATTTTTTTGTTATGAATTAGATCATGAAACCCAATCCTAGTGAAGCATTTATCATAAATTGTTGCATACCATATGTTTGATAAAAATACAAAAAGAGTTTTATTTTTACTTTTGTAAAATTTGTTGTCTAATTGAATTATGAATTGCAAGAGTTGCCTAGTGTTTCACAAGTCTCTCGGAAAATGATACTTGGACTTTCCACTATATTACTTGTGTGATTTGGTACACTTGTCAATCCCTACCTTCCAAAAATACAAAAAAGGCTTGCTAACTTATATATGAATGGAATAATGAGTTTTGGTGGTGTATTGATGTTGTATGACAAACCTTGTATAGGTAGGGGATGATTGTTGACATGTTTCTATGCATGTGTGTCTCTCAGCAAGAGGTGAAGTCTTGGGTTTGTTGTTATCATAACTATTGTTTAAGTTAGCTCACCCTTCTATTTTAGTGGTTGTGATTTCCATTTGCGATGATCATACTTTTATAGGGAGCAAATGATAGTACATGTGATGAGGAAGATGCACAATGGAGATGTGAGTTGTGGGGACAATTGTGGAAGTAATTATTCATTTTCTTAAAAGATTTTTTTTTTTGTTATTAGTTTGGCAGTTTTATATTTTGGAAACACCGAGATATATAATTTTTAGTACTTGGTGAATAAAGATGTTTTTTGTTCTTTTTAACCATTGATATCATAGTTTAAATTTCTTATATTTTCACTATAAGTGAGTGGTAATGTTATTTTAGTATAATCCTAGCTGGGGTGTTACACATATGATGAAAGAATGAAAGGATCATCCTCCACAATATCATATTCCTTATGAAATTTTACACCATAATTCCTTTCACAATTAAACCATTGGTAGTTGATTAAAACTAATTGTTTTGTTAATTCTCCTATGTATTCAAGTTGCATAATCTATTCAATGATACCATAATAATAATTATGTTCATTTATGCTATGATCACCCTTAACACAAACTCTACAAGTGTATGCTTGCTTTCCAATTTTGCGTTCTTCTATATGAAACTTGAAAGAAACCATTGATAAAATAAATAAGCTATGTAGCAAACTTTTTCCTTGAACCCTATGTTAAGTCACGCAAAAATTGACTTTGTACCACATTGTTATCATGAACCTAAGTGAATGACAAGAGAAAATCAAATATAGTCACAAGTAAACGTAAAAACATATACTATTAATGTTATGATTGATTTACAATCAATACTTACATATGTTTGAAACCATCTTGGAAAATTGGAAGCAATCCTAACCTTAATTTCTTTTTTAGTGTTGTTTGGATTTACTGCTTATAGAAACTGTTCAAATACTCTAACATTTATAAATAACATTATGTTATATACATGTAGAAACTATACATGTCAAAATCAATTTAGGTACTTACTTGATGAATGGTTGTACTTCTAAACAATTAAGCAATACATGCGAATGTATCGCTCTAATTCTTTATTATTTAAATACATATTGGAAGAAGTTCCATTAGAGCAACTAGGATCATTAAAATTGTTGATGTTTGATCCACTTCTTCATTTTCATCTCCATCGTCATATCGACTTACTATACTTCTCATTATTTGCACATGAGCCTCAAAATAATATGAACAAAATTGAGAAGTCTCTTATACCAAATATGCCTTACAAATTAACCCTTCAACACATGCCTTATTCTAAGCCATTTGTTTCAAGTTATTCAAGTAACTAATATGACATGATAATATCATTCATTACTAATTTCATACAAGACAAACATGCATGTTCAAATTTAATAGTTTAAATAAATTACCTCTCAAATGGATACATCCATCGATATTGAACATGACCTTCTATTCTTGCTTCATATAGAAAATGGATAGGTAAGTGTTCCATTGATTTGAAGAATGCAGACAAAAAGATTCATTCAAATTTACACAATATAATTACAATGTTTTGTTCCATCAACGACAAATCGTCCATTCGCACAATTGTTGAGCACAAATCTTTGAAGAATTTACTCAACTTAGTTATAGGTTTCCAAACCTAATTTGGCAATGCCTTAAAGCAGCAAACAAGAATTGCTTCATAAATATATAACAATCATGATATTTGATTCCAATCATTCTTCCTTTCTCTATGTTTACCCATCTACGTAAATTTGAGGCATAACCATCAAGCATTCTCAACACAATAATCCATTTATACACAACAACTTTTTGTTGCTTAGATCAAACATTTTTTGATTTAAGCTTCACAATTTTCCACCTGGTAGTCGTTGTAACTCTAACTCCTTTCGTTAATAATATTTTTTTCTTGAATCCATTCTTATTTTTTATGTCCATCACTGTATTAAAGACATTGTCAAACACATTTTTTTCAATAAGCGTCACATCAAGATTATGCTTTAATAGGTCGTAATTACAATATGGCAACTCCAAAAACTGCTTTGTTTTATCCATATATGAGCCATACCACAACCATGACAACCTTGGATGAACTTCTCTGGAAACTTCCTACCAAGGAACTCTTTGTCGCATATTTACTGCCTTGTCATTAAAATTACCTAGAAAATATGTGTCTATTTTACAATATTATGTTTTTTCTTTTATTTAAACTTGTTTAAGTTTCTCTTCTTATTTCATATATGATGAGTTATGCTAACCTTCACTGTAAGAATTACTTCAACGAGTTGCATTTGAAGTCTCAAACCATCATTATTGATAAAGGGAAAATGATGATTGAAAGTGTCCCCTAACATAGGAGGTTCCATTTAAGTGATCTCCTAAAAGGTTCCATTGAGTTCATGAGATCACGGTGAGTACCTTGGCTCATTGTTTTATTGACTAAGATCTTCAATTGTTATAAAGGTTAAGTTTTAATTTAAGTGTTGTTAATGGGAAGGTGTACTAGTTGACCTTTGCAGAGGAGTTGTTGGATGCCTTTATGGAGTTGTATGCTTGGTCTGTGCTTTCGAGTTAAAGGATGAGGATTGAGTTAATAGTAGGTGGTACCTTTATTGAGGTGAAGAAGTTGAAGAAAGAGTTAGTTAAGTCAAGTATCTTGCTAAAGGAGGATGCAATTCAAGGTCTCAAGAAGAATTTAACTAACATGACTTTCTCTCATCATGTCGATCAAATGAAAAAGGAGATGACTAAGAAGGATTTGCGAAAGGCTCAAGAATATGTTCTCAACTTACACAAGCTTGGATTCAACAAGCATCTTGTTTTTTTACAAGATTTCAATTAATGAAGGGAACTTAGATGTTGGAAATGACTTCTTCAACGGAGAACTCATTTTGATGGTGGAGATCTTGAATGAAGTGGACAATCTCAATCGACTAACGATACCTCTAGTGAAGGAAACAATGACGGGGAAAACGATAGTGACATTATAATCAACTTAGAGTAAGTCATGCTTACTCAGTTTTTGGTGACACGTAGCTCGTGATAGTAATTTAAGGCCACTAATGCCTCAACCATAAATTTTATAATGATAGTAATTTGTGCATGCTTGTTTTTATGCTTATGTTTCCACTTGATTAATTTTATGAGTTTCACATATGTTTTATAAGATTAATTGTTTTATAGTTACTCTTTTGTACTAGGTTACGTTCACTTTAGCCCGTCAACACAACAAAGGTATTTTATGTATGTTGTTTTAGACTTTCTATCCGTATAAATCCATATGTAATTATCTACGAATAAATTTCTAGGTAATGTTAGTTATGACTAGGGATGGCAACGGTGCGTGGGTTTTACTATCCCATATCCATCCCCATCCCCATCCCCATACCCAAACTCAACGAGTATCAAATTTTTATCCCATCCCCATCCCTACCGGATAATGGGTATATACTTGTACTTGTACCCATACCAGCTTTCTTACTGTTTCAATACCAATTAATTAAATTTTAAAAATTAATACAAAATTATGGTAAAGGAAACATAATATTATCAAATATTCAATATTAAAAGGAATGTCGTTTATTCAATTTCAAATATTTAGAAAGAAATTATAATTGTATACATTTCAAATTAGAATACTAAATAAAATTTCATGACAACCAAAATATTCATTAAATTTGAAAATGTTAATGAGACCTAGTTGATACAATTTAAAAATATTTTTAAAAGATATAAAAAGAAAACAAATATTCAAATTAAAAAATATTTTAAATTTCTCTTTACTTAAATTTCTAAATTCAAATGAAATCTCTATTTTTATACACTAATAAAAGTAAGGGTTAAATATGTTTTTGGTCCATTAACTTTCAGTCAAATTTGGAATTAGTCCATTTTCAAAGTGTTGGCCCAATTTAGTCTCCTAACTTTAGAATTGCATGAATTTAGTCTTTTTAACCAAATTTTGTTGAGTTTATTAGACGTTTCAAACACGTTTCATGATAATTTCTTAATAAATGTTGAAGGGAAAATATGTCAAACTGTGTAAACAACATATTAAAAAATGATGTATGTCAATTATTTGTCATGAAACTCATTCGCATCTTCAATATATTTTTCATCTTATCATAACATTTATGTAATTATGTTAAAATGATGTATGTCAATTAATTTTTTTTTATGTCTCACATTTAAATATTTCTATTATTTTTTAATAATTTTATTTATTGTATATTTTCCTTTCACGTGAGAATGTTTAATACTCTCAGTTTAAGTGTTTAATAGCACAAACCTTTCATTTGCTAGGTAATATAAAAAAAATCTTTACTTATTATTATTATTTTCATTTGAAGAAGTCTTTTGTTTCGCTAAAACAATTTTTTATTATTTCTCAACCATTGAGTATATATGTTGATATTTCAAAAGTTTTCTTAGATCTCTGAGACATTTTTCATCTTATCATACCTTTAATTATACATTTGTTTTCTTTTGTACGATTTCTTTCAATAGTCTCTCAAATTATTTATAAGACACACATTTATTAATTTTTTAATATTTTTATTTGTTGTTTATTTTCATCATATAAAATACTATTTTGATATATTTTTTTATTTTCTAACTTATTATCAATCATATTGTAATTTTTTTCACTATAATTGTATAAATAACTTTTATTTACTACAATGGAAAAATTTAATGTAATTGCCATGAATATTTTTTTATCACCATCCAACATATATTGGAGTTCAAAAGATACAAGATCTATATTAAAATTTTACTATTATGTTTATTATTTGTTCTTTGCGTCATTTTGATCAAGTGATATATTATAACTTTTATTAGGGTATAAAAAATAGATTCATTAGAATTTAAAAAATTGAAGTAAACAAACATTTAAAATATATTTTAATTTGAATATTGTTTTCCTTTTATATTTTTTTAAAATATTTTTATATTTTATCAACTAGGTTTCATTAATGTTTGCAAATTTAATAAATATTTTGGTTCTCATTGAATTTTATTTGGTATTCTAATCTAAAATGTAAACAATTATAATTTATTTCAAAGTATTTGATATCGAAGAAACAATCATCCTCCTAATATTGAATATTTGATAATATTATGTTTACTTTATCATAATTTTTTATTATTTTATAAAAATTAATTAAAATTAATATTAGTAAGAAAACAGGTACGGATATGGGTATGAGATTATACCCGTTACCCGGTGGGGATGAGGATGAGACAAAAGTTTGATACCCATTGAATTTGGGTATGGAGATGAGGATGAATTTTTTGCTACAAGAATAGGTATGGGATAGCGAAACCCATCTCCGTCCCACCCCATTGTCATCCCTACTCGGAGATGTAGATGAATTTCATAACAAACAAAACATAGAAAGTATGTATTATATATATATA
>Ga0214544_1007383_pt1 | contig 19358 bp, 8 predicted proteins | sample CNSS3metaG_FD_160074 | JGI IMG/M metagenome (GOLD analysis project Ga0214544, IMG submission 160074) | Root nodule microbial communities from cowpea collected in UCLA plant growth center, Los Angeles, California, USA - CNSS3 | ecosystem: Host-associated > Plants > Roots > Nodule | place: USA... | reverse complement strand
TTTATATATATTTTATTATAAAAATATATATATATATATATATATATATATATATATATATATATATATATATATATATATATATATATATATATATTAATTATATACACACACGGTGATATGCTCTACATTACCACGCAATTACTTCTTCAATTGAAACTAGTTCTCAGGCCATGCAAGTTTATTATATCATAAAATCGAATCAAAGCCAACCCAGTGTGCTTTATTGACGTACACATATCTCCAAGTGCATTAAATAGCAAAGTAAAGGCCACATATTATGATATATAAAACATGCATTAATTGAATATAAGTGAAAAATGTATGTAATAAATTCTCACCGAGAGTTTGAAGAGTTGATGAGAGTAGTTAGCCAAACTATTGAAGCAATAAGGATGAGAAAACAAACAACCACCAACAGATTTAACCATAACTTAACTCACTTGCCTCGAAACGTGAGTGAAAAGAGGAAGGGAGAAAAAGTGAGAGTGTGTGAGAGAGAAAAAGACTTTTACTTTTAATTAATAAGTTATATTTATTGATTTTTTTTAAAAATTTTATATATTATATTTTTATTTTAAAATGAAAGCTGATATATCTATAAATTACTCTTTTAATTTTTGTATTAATAAATTAATTAATTCATTTAAATTTCATTGATAAAAATAATTTTAATTATACAAAAACATTTATTCCAAATTTTCTTTCTTCTGGTATATAATTTGTTTCACCATTACTTATTGATATTTTATTATTCTTTTAATTTTTGTTTTAATTAATTAATTCATCCATTTCAATTTTATTGATAAAATAATTTTAATTATAGAAAAATATTTATTTTAAATCTTTTTTCTTTTATAGTGTAGAACTTTTATCACCATTAATTATTCATAGTTTATTATTCTTTTAATAACTTTTTAATTAATTAATTAATTCATTTAAATTTTACTGATAATAATAATTTTAATTATAAAAAAACATTTATCCCATATTTTGTTTTTTTATAGTATAAAATTTTTGTTAATATTAATTATTGATATTTAATTACTCCTTTAATTTTAGTGATAATTAATTAATTATTTAATTTAAATTTATTAATAAAAGTAATTTTAATTATAGGAAAATATGTATTTCAATTTTTTTTCTTTTATATTATAAGATTTTTCTCACCAATAATTATTGATATTTTATTACTCTTGTAATTTTTGTGTTAATTAATTAATATATTTATTTAAATTTTAGTGATAAAAATAATTTTAATTATAAAAAAAATATTTATTCTAAATTTCCTTTCTTTTATGGTGTAAGATTTTTTCCATCATTAATTATTGATATTTGATTACTTTTTTTAATTTGAGTTAATTAATTACTTAATTCATTTATAGCAAAAATTGTATTCCATTTATTTAAATTTTAATTAATTCATTCAATCAGAATTAATTATTGATTTAAGATTATAGAAAAACATAACATTTGCAAAACTAAATAATAATAATAATAAAATTTTAATGATGTGGGAAAAGAGAAACTAAGCCGCATGCTAACCCAATACAAAGATTCATTACATAAAAAATCCTAATTATTTTTACTTCTCTCCAAACCTTGATTCAGATGTTTATTTCACCTTTTCGTGAGCTCTTTCCTTCATGAGTGTCGTTACCGAATCTTGTGACCATGCTTATCGTCACGCCTTCGTCGTTCGTTATCGACAACATCAAACATTAGGGAAGCCCCTCAGTCACCTTGCGAATGCCCAGTTTACCTCTTCTTCCACAACGCGAGAGCTTCTTCTTCTTGTGGATCTCGCCTCCTCCACCAATGCCTCTATGATGTGATCGGAAGCATCGTCAGGTGGCCACGCTGTTGTCTTCCTCACCCTTGTGCAAATGTTTGTTCCCCAATTTGTTTCTCTCTCCGGCAAACATCAGCCACGTCGTTGATGTCTTCTCTATTCTCCGTTTGATGAATCTCTTAGTGCTTTATTTTTTGTATGTGTTTTGTTTCTGTATAGTAATGAAGATTAATGAATGGAGATAATTTAATGTGTGGTTGGTGATTTTTGGTTGAGGGGATGGATTTGTGATGGTTTGGGCAGGTGAATGGTGTTGGGGATGACTCTTTGTATATATATATTTTTTCTGATTAATAGGTTGTTATTTGGACATGATTTGTGTGGATGTTTTTGTTTTTTTTTTTTTCTAATACATGCGGGTGTTGGAACTAAATAGTGGTAATGGAAACTCTTTGTTGAAGTTCATTTTGTAATTTTGAATCACTACAAAAAATTATATATATAACGACGTCTTTAATATGGAAATTATTTGAAACCGTAGTTTTTTGTGATAAAATTTATTAATGATATTGAATGAACTTTATGTTTATTTTTGTTTAATTTTCTCACGAGTTCTAGTATGAAAATAGGATTGACAGATTTAAAGCACTTACAAGAATAAAAATATATTTGAATTTGAAGCAAATAAATAATCACCACCGAAGTAAATATTATTCATAAATTTTCTGTCAATCTATAAATGCTAGAAGGATGAATACATCGCTAAATGTACCTAATGGACTTTTACCAACAACTTTTGTTTGTCGGTAATCCATTGAAAAATGCTATTACTAATTGATTTTTACAATTATCGATGAATATAGGTCATTAGTAAATCGAGTTTGTTTTTTTTTTTAATATAAATAATATGTAAATTTAACATTTATATATTGTTGGTAAAAAAAGTAAAGATAAAAATATTAATTTCATCTGAATATCAAAAGAAGCCAAGGCAAAGGGATGATAAGAATATACTATCTCAATTGCATATGATGACTAATTACATAAAGAGGGTCACAATTTAAAAAGAAAAAGGTATGCTAAAATGAAAACTTGAAAGGATAATTTAAGCAAAAAGGACAAAATAAAGAAAGAAAAGAAATGGGGAATCATGTTGAGACCATCAAATTTTGTCATAGAGTTAATCTTTTAAAAATAAAGCAGTCGGGATTTGAAATAATGTGTGACTATCTTTTTTTATCCATAAAAGTAAAAAATATCTCTCGCTACCCCATTGAGCCAAAAAATAATATTTTTTTTTTCAAACAATGTTCACTACAAGAAAATTCCTCATTAACAACCAATTTTAGTGACCAAAAGTTGTTAGTTAATGACCAATTTAGATACCAATTTACAAAATAAAAAATTATTGGTTATAAAATTAGTCACTATTATGAATAAAAATTTATAATTGGTGGTTAAATTGGCCACTAATTAATTCAAAACTAATTTAGAAATAAATTCCTTTGATATCAAAAACTTTGGTAGCTAATATTTAGTGACTAACTTTCTTTGGTAGTTAAATTATAGAAATCAATTTAGAGACCAATTATAATTTTTTATCCATAATTGTAATTAATTTTGTTGGTAGTCACTGTAGTGACTAATTTATATACAAATTTACAAAATAAAAAATTATTAGTTATAGAAATAGTCATTGTTATAAATAAAAAATTATAATTGGTTACTAAAATGAGTTGTTAATGAAACATTTTCTTGTAGTGAATTATTATTGCAAAAGTTAACTTAAAGTGGACACCAAAAAGCACCTAGTAGTCTAAATCAAAGGTAATTTTTTTAGTGCAAATTAAGGCCTAATTATTTTTAGTACTAATATTTAACTATTAAATTAATTATAAAATTATGTTTAAAAAAAGGCCAAAAATATTAGTACTAATATACCTCTATTAAATTAATTATAAGTTTATGTTTGAAAATAATTTTTAATTAATTTTTTATTAGTGTCTACTACATTTTATTAGTATTAAAAATGATATTTAATGAGTCAAAACTTTTTTCCAATAAATTATAAATTTTTTTAGGAAAATAAAAGATTAGTTATCTTTATTTTCTTATAATCAATTTTTATTCTATTTTCTTGTTTGATTTTTCTATGACTTCAATTTTGATTATATTTTATTCTTTTATTTTTATGTGAATGTAATTTTGATTATATTTTCTTTTTTATCTACATGTGACTTCAATTTTAATATTAATTTTTTATTTCATCTCTACGTGACTTCAATTTTGATTCTCCTTTCTTCTTTTATCTCTATGTGACTTTAATTTTGATTTTATTTTCTTCTTTTATCTCTTTGTGACTTCTCATCTACTAATTTCACTTTTTTCCCCTCATTGCTTTCTTCTATTTTAGAATTATTCTTTTGAAGGTTTTGAAAGATTTCATTCCTTAAATCTTATACAACTGTGCGTACCAATATTTTTATTCTCATGGTTAATATGTTTTTCTTTTTATCTGTGTTGATGTTGTTTTTATTCTATTTATTAAATTTTTATTAGTATTATAAATAAGAAATGTGTTTCTTTTGTATGGTTTTGTTTAGAGATTAGGGTTTAGTGTTCTAGTTGAGAAACAATAATTTTTTTTAAATTATTTTTTATTAATGATTAATCTCAAAATAAACTTTGCATGTTTATGAAACATTTGAGACTTGAGAAATATGAAGTGACTCGAGACTTCAAGATACTACAAGTTCACGATCGAGTTTACTCTCTTGACAACTGGAACCATGTTTTATTGTCTTAACTCATTCTTTTTATATACTTATTTTTAGTAGTATTTTATATATTATAATTTTTTTTATTTCATATAAAATTATATAGATATGTCAACTAGAAAATTTGAATAAGACTATTAGAAAATCCAAAAGAAGGAAAAAGTTGAAGCTTTAATTGCATCACAAAAAGACATTGAATACATTTATAAACATAGATAAGAAATATGAATTAGAAAATACAATTAGGTGTTCTTTGAATGAACAAGATAATAATAATAATAATAATAATAATAATAATAATAATAATATAGATATATGTGAAATCAACAATAGAGGAAGAAAAATAGTTAATGATGAATATAAGTTTGATTCTCAAACTCATGATAACGATTAAAAATATATAAAAAAATTACACATATTAGTCTTGTTATATATTAAAAAAATGTTAAATGAAATTAATTTTGATAATTTAATAAATAATTTTATCTAAAAAAAACTCGAAAAACTTGAACAAATTTTTGTCAGATACCTTCGTTTGCTTAAAAGTCTTTCACATTCAAATTGGCTCTTCTTTCATATATTCAAAATTCCACCTTCTCCATCTATTGTTGGATTATGTATTCAATATATGTCTCTGTCCCCCATATTTTACAACACATCTTACTGGTAATTTTATTAAATTCCATTTCTTGAACGCATATTAAATGAATATAATTATTTCTTATTATTTCTTGAAACTTTAGTATTTTCATTTATTGAACTTTGTTTTCCCCTCATTCATTTGCATCCTATTTTTATAATCTCTCTTTTCCTTTTCCTCACGCTGCTACTTTTTCATTTTGCAACCAATTGTAACTAAATCCTTTCAAGAAATGTAAAAGGCTTCATGGGTATATTTGTGAACTGGTGTGAGGTTTAGGCAAAGTGGTAGAAGAAGAAAGCATGAAAGAGAAACTTTGAGAATGAATTTATTACATAAGGTATTAATACAAAGGTTTATATATAGTAATACATGAATAACAGAAATATACAGACGTAACAGACTGCAATATATATATATATATATATATATATATATATATATATATATATATATATATATATATATATCCCTAACAACTAGGTTTCCATTCTTACCTCTACAGGAAAATAGACATTTAATGTTAGTTAACAAAGTAAAAGTTTATACTATCCAGTCAATAACATCAGATTTGTTTCGCACATGCAATAATCGACTATAAAATTGTCGATGCTAACTTTTTATTAATTTTTAATTAAGACAGTTTAGCGTCAACTAAGGTATTACTAAATAAAATTTATTTTAAATATTAATTTAATTTGTGTTAGTTTAGCTGATGCTGCTAATAATGATTTATAAAAAAAAAATGTAGTAGATTAAGGAGATGAAAAAAAAGAGTATAGATGAAAGAGAAAAGTATTCACAAAGAAGATGAGTGAAGATAAGTGTGAATGAAGAAAATGATTGTGAATGAAAACGAGAAAGAAACCGTAATTTACTTTCTCGCTTTATTAATGCAAGAAAATGTATATAGAGAGCGAGAAAGAAAACTGTGAATAAAGAGACTTTTTGTCTTTAAATCCAAGACTTTAAATTAAAAGTAAATTACGGTCTCTATTCACCATCGTAAAAGCTACAAATTTATAACATATAAATGAATGTCGATTTATTAACTTAAAAAAATATAAATATTAACATAAAATAAAATTAATGTCAATTATGCTAATGTTAATATAAATATTTTTACTTATTGAAAAAAAGGTAGAAATAAATAGTGTTGCCTTCTGTCTAAGTTGACTATATTAATATTTAACATTTAGTATTGGTTTAGTAGATGCCAATTTAATACTAATACAAATATTTATTTATTAAATAAATTAAAAATAATTAGTGTCAACTTAAAGTTAGTTAAGTCAACTTTATTAGTAACTAAATCATTTAAAAATAATTTTATGTTTTTTAACATTGCTAAGAAAAACTAATCTTTTATATGTATTATTGTCGGTTAAGTTAATTCTAATATAACATTATCATTTAATTAATGTTAATATTTATAAGTTAATTTGGTTGTTTTTGTAGTCTATATTATTGTTGCTAACTCTAATTTCAACTTATTATAAGTGTGATAAAATTGAGAATGAACATAATTTGTATATCGTGGCATGAATTAGGAAAGCTCTTGTTGTAACAAATCTGATATGACAAATAAATACGTTGTGTTGTAATGGTTACAAAATCAAAGCAAACACTAATCTGATAAGGCCATTTTCGCTTTATCCTACCTGTCCCTCTTAATTATCCTTGATTTATCTTTTTAACATAAAACAATAATTTTGTGAAAAATCACTTGTAAAAATTTGTCATTTGTTGAACTATATGTGTTTTTTTTGGTTAGTATTGTAGTTATTAGGATTTTTTTTTTTGAGTTTGTTTTTTTGGGAGGTTTTTGTCTTCCGTTTTAAGTTGATTACTCATGAGGTAAATATATTTGTTTTCTTATTTTTATTTTTTATTCTCTTTCTTTTCTTTTTATTTCTTTTTATATTTTTGTCCTCTTTCAATTTATTTTTTATTTGTTATTACTGATAATATAAAACTTTATATCATGATCATTGTAATATCCCATTTAATTTATAAACACAATTAAAGGAAACGTCCCACATAAGATAGTAAAATCACGCAGTCTTGGAGTTCCCGACATCACTCCTACAAAACCAAGCACACCACGATGCCAACAAAAGCAGGATAACAGTTTTAACTAAGAGTTTACAGTCTAATGGCAACGAATACAGGGGCCATAGCCCTAAAGAAGACATCAAGAAGAGAAGTGTAAGATCCAGTCCCGACGACTAAGCGGTGGAATCACCATTCCTCTGTTGACCACGAGAACTTCGCCCATCTGCTCCCATCAACCAAGTCGATGATCATCGCAAGAAAGAATAGCCACATACAACACAACCATGCAACGAAACGGGTAAGCTAGAGCCAACAACATATGCATCATAAAGTCAAAAGCATTTTCATCATCTCACATCCAAATAATCAACCAAACATGTTATGACCCTCAATCAATACACTACGACTCGACTCGACTCATCCGGAGACGTATAACTTAGTCGGATTCAGCGGATGCATGCACTTGTGGTGGATACCTCTGCTCGAACCTGAGCTGCTCATCCCCGAGCTATGTGTTACAAGTGTTACGATGAATCAAAACTCCCTCACCACAAGGTTAGCCCTTAATGAATTTCAGGCCTCCTGCTACTCTCACCACAGGAGTCAGTCCGCTCTAAATGAGACTAACTGGCCCCTTAGAGTGTCAGGATACAGTCCTTACCTTGAATCCTTACTTAGTTATACAGATGGGGCACCACCATGGACACCCACTAACAAGGCCATGGGATTACGTCCCGACCATTGAAGCACAGCCCTGGGAACCTCACCTAGAGATCCTCAAGGACTTACGCACTGACACAAATCCAGCAAGCATAAAACCACAATAGGAGAATATTAATCATGTCCACATTCCCACGTCCATCTCAACACGATGACACCTCATTTGTATCGCATGTTTAATTCTTACCATTGGTCACCACCCCTTCATGAGTATAGGGCCTCATCTCATAACAATAATGTGTCCCTTTAGTTTCAAACCACTCATTAATTTCTCATGCCAAGACCATACCTAACCCGTCATACGTCATTCATAATTCATACCAAACATACAAAATACTCTATTATACACATGTCCATCATCACACAATCATACTTAACCAAAATAGATCACTCGGGAACCATCAAACATCCAAATCATAGCACAGTCTCGCCCAGCACCTCGCTCAGGCAGAGGAGTCTCGCTCAGGCGAGCTCCCCCTCCGCCTAGGCGAGGGCACAAGAGTAGGAGCATGAGCAACACGGGATCTCGCTTAGGCGAGATCCCTCTCGCCTGGGCGAGTTGCCTGCTCGCTCAAAAGTTGAGCGAGTCGCCTGGGCGACTTTTCCTGCGAACTGGCCAAGGTGAGCCCTTGCTTGTCTCGCCTAGGCGAGATTGGGTCGCCTGGGCGAGATTTACAGATCTCGCCGTTGTTTCACCTGTAACCGCCATGTTTTCCGATCAAATAACACATGCAAAGTACTTCCACACATCAAAACGACAGATTCAACCATGCAATCAACAATCAACCATAAACAGTTCCAAAGGAGGACTCGAAACCAGAACCCTAACTTCCCGTACCTGGAAAAGGCTAACAGTTGGGTTTTTGGGCACGAACAAGAACCACAGCAGCTCCTAGAGCCCGATTCGCAAGTGAGCAGAACAATGGCCAAGCCAAACGTGAATCTGAAGAACGTCGGAACCCTAGCAGAGGTAAAGACGACTGTGGCTCAAGGCAAGGACAAAGCTTTTTTTGAGAATAGTAAGGGACTTTAGGTTTAGGGCAGACCTAAGAACTTATATGTTGGGCCGGCCTTAGGCCCATTTACAAGGGCAGCCCACTAACCTTAGGGCAGAAATAAAAATGGGTTCTTACAATCATTTAAATATTCCTTTTTTGTCTAAAAGACTCATCTTTAGTCTTTACCCTGATTATTGGAAAAAAGGAAAAAAATATCCTAATGGGAGAAGCTTATGGCTTTTTGATAAGGACTGAGCTAAGCAGAAAAGAACAAAACATCAAATGAAAGATATTCTTGCAACACTAATCATAAGACAATACATTAGTTGATTTGTATTAAATTTATCTTATATAAATTATATTTTTCATAACCTCATATCAAATATTTATAACATATATAACTTGCTTTACTTTCTTAAAGTTAATTTAGATTTCGTTTTCACCCAGTCTAAATTTAATGCTACCAAATTTTAAATGAAAAATAATTTATGAACATTTTAATTTTGTCTATATTTATTATATAGTTTTTTTTCTATCTTTCTCATCATATCACATAACCTATAAATTTATCTTTTTTATTATCTTTCTAAATGTATTTTAAGTATTAATACACCTTTTTAGTACCCATGAATCATTATTAGTGTTAAATTTTGTTGACAATAACGTTTTCCATGCAAATAATGGTTTTGCTCCTAATCTATGAAAAATAAGTTTAACGAGATGAGACAAAAATGAAATAAAATCTGAATTACTAATAGGTGAAAGAAAATCTATTATATTTGGTAGAGATGATAGAGAAAGAAAAAAAGATAAGAAAAGAATTAGTGAAAGAAAAACAATATTTCAACTAAAAAAATGAGTATAAAGAAAAAATATTTTATTTAGTATTAATGTTTTTATTAATTATTATTAATATTATTTTATTAATTATTTATTACTGTTATTATAATAAACAAAGTAATAGAGCTAGAAAATATACTATAATATATTACAAAAAATCAATTTACTTGCCTAATCAACTATAAATATGCGTGTGTCAAATTCTTTTCATTGACAAAAATACATTATTAAAAAATATTTAAAACACTCCAATCCATATATTTTAAACCATAATTACTTAACCTTTTCTTTAATATATGATAAATGCTATGCACACACATCTGGCCCGATTAATACTAAATCTGCGCACTCCAACGTATTTACGAGACTCAAGACTCGCCAAGTAACCCACCCTGATTTCAAAAACGTGAAAGTCAAGTTACTCAAATTTCTAAAAGAAAAAAGTTATTTTAACACCTTTTTCAATTTTGACTTCCATTTTACATCAAATTTAATAATAAAATATTTTATTAATGTTATAAAAATAAATATATGTAAAATATTATAATAAAATAATAGTATTGTGAAGTGTTAAATGGTAGTAATAGAAAATTTGTAGTGTCAAACTATCACTGTTCTTTCTAAAACGAATTTCTATTTAATACAATTTCTTTCTTTTTCTTACTTTAAGTATTTTAAATGAATTTAAGAGTTAGCAAATACCTGTTCCTACAATCATTTGGATTAAACTGCCAAATTAAAATATTGCTCTCTAAATGTCATTAGCCTTTATGTCAGCGTTTATTTCCTCTACTGTGATCCAATAATTAACCTACTAATCTTATACATAACACTTCCCATTTTGTTTTACATCTGTTCAAATATCATGTCAATAACTCCGGGTGTTTGTTTCCATCTATATGTATGACAATGTGAACAGTTGCTCTATGATATATATATCTGTCAATATTACTCTGCCTTTTGGTGCCAATAATACTTAATTCACCCACAATGTTTAAGTTTCCTTTAATAGGTATTGAGGTATTTTATTATCTAGTTAGTTATAATGCAACTTTTTGGGTATATACACTAGTTATTTGAGTGGTTTGATTTATTTTACTTCCCTGAATTTCAGATCATCTTATATTTAATTATAAATGCAATAGTTACAAAATTTATATAAACGAACTCTTTTATAATAAATCTGTAATGGCAACCATGCTCAAAAGCAATTATTTAGATTATTGACTTCCGTGGTCGGTTATAACATTATTTCCATTTGAAATTCTTAAAGATTGCTGATACAATTTATTTTTGCTGGCAAGATTCCATTTGGTTTTGCACACTCAACAATATTACATTAACGTAAGATACACTCACATCTCACAACTAGAGAAGGTGAGAGTGTCGAGAATAGTTCAAGTGTGAGTCAAAGTTTTATATTGGATAGAATAGACAACGTTAAACACTATATAAGAATAAAGATACATAACACCATTGTTTTCAAATTTTAGTATAAAACTAGTATCAAATACCTCATATGTATAATACTAATGTCATATATATCTAGAACTACAATCTTTGAATAACCATGAAGATAACCATAACATATGAAACATAACCCAATATCCCAACAGAGAGAGAAACATAACCGAATAACCCAAGAGAGAGAGAGATGGTGTCAAACTTTTTTTATCAAATATTTGTAAGTTCAATCCAGAACTTGGATAACATTTAGGCATATCAGCAGGTGGTGGAGGGACTGAAGTTGAAGGCATTGGTCCGTTCCCAACCTCAAAAGTCATGGCTAGTCCCCACGGCACATGATCTTCCATATGGCAATGCATCAGCCAAACCCCTATAAGTAAATCAACTCATTAGTTTGTCACCATATATAGTCTAGTTCATACACCTACATCTCAACAATGTTACTTTAATATTTACTTGCAGAATATTTATTTTAGTTTAACTTAATTTGAATGTTTATGAATTTCAAACAAAAAGTAACTGAAACAATCAACATAAAGAGACTCAATACCTGGATTGTCTGCGCGGAATCTGATAGCAGCCCATCCTCCCAGAGGCACGCCAACAGTGTTACGTAATTGCGGGTTATTCACATTAAAATTGGCTCTATCTGTGTCGTTGTCAAAATTCCCGAATCCTTGAGCCAAAACGTGAAAGTCATAACCATGAAGGTGCATGGGGTGGTTTTGCCCCAGAAGAAGTGCGGTATTCTGAAACACAATTTCCACAGTTGAATTGAAAGTGAGTTTCTTCGCCTTGGTTGATTTTGGAGCAAACAGAAGGCTCGTATTATAAGCATTGTCCAGATTGGTGAAGTCAAACATAAGTGGAGGTTTGTCAGGGAAATCTGTAGTGTACACTCCACTCACATTATTGTAGAAAGCTTCCAACATAGACATCTTTATACCCGCGGGGATCGCAAACGACTCGTTGTTCATGCTCGCAGAAGTCCTGTGACCCAATTCGCCAGCACACGACTTATTGGAAGCATTCTTGGAATCACACAGTTCTAGGTTAAATCCAATGGTAACCAACATGTGTTCATCAACATCAACCGGCACCGGAACCCAGTGTGGGGCCCCCACCTTGCCCGTCACGTTGCCGTAGAATTTAAAAGTCGTGTCTGTGTCGTCGGCGGGTGTCATAGTTGGCATTATGGGCTCTGATGATGGTGGCGCATTGTCGTAAATAACTGTGCCACGAGCTATGTTCTTGTCGTGGTCATCGAAATTAACAACGTAAGGAGAGGCTACCATGTAGTACGAACCGTTGGGTTGGTTCGCTGTGAATAACACGTCAGCACTCTGACCAGGGGCAATAACGATGATGTCGGTGTAGTAGTCTTCGGTGTATGAGGCATCGACGGCAAGAACTGTGAAGTTGTGGTTTGCAATCTTAAAGAAAAGGTCGTAATTGAGTGCAGCGTTGATCATTCGGAGCATGTACGTCTTTCCATGCTTGACTTTCATCTTGAATGTCTCTGAATTATATACAAAAGATCAAATTTGAATTTTTGTTGCACATTTAGAGACTCAAATAATAATTTTGTTGTTTCAAAAATTAAATTTACTTATTGTGTATTTATGTGTGAAATAATCATTTTTAGCTGTAGTTAATGAAGCCAACATACCATCTTCAGTACAGTTGAGAAGACCACTGGTCAAACCATTGATTGTAAAGGCATAAGATGTGTTTGGCCCACCACCAGTAACCTGTGCTTCGGCCGTAATATCCTCAACATTAGAATTATACAAATCTCCTGCATTTAAATTTTAAAAAAAATTAAATATGAACAAAATTACGATATTTTGAAGTATTGCAGAATATAAGATGGTGTATGAGCTAGATTTCCATGGTAGACAGAGAAAAATGTGTTATATAAAGGTAAAAGAAAAATTTCAAAACAAAATAGCAAACTAACAAAGTTCTTATAGCAATCTTGTTAGGATATATATCTAAAAGAAATGAAATTAGTAGGTACCTAATATAATAGGAACTTGTTTGTACGGTTTAGGAAACAGAAATTTGCCCGAACGAGGGTGAATGATGAAAGCACCATGAACAGTTGCGCGTAAATATGTTGCATGAGCATGCCACCATAGTGTTCCTTCTTGTTGTGTTACGTTGAATTTGTATGTGTATTTACTATTTGGAGGAATTGGACACTGAGTTACATATTCAGGACCATCTGCCCAAATACTAAACCGCTGAAACACTCCATGCCTGCACATTTACTTCCAAATTCCAACCTCAGCGATGCATTATTTGTTTATCAAATCAAAAACTTTCTCTTAATTTTCGATGTTTGTTTGCTAAAGTATGAATTGTTTACCAATGAAGAGTGATATCGTATGGTCCCTCGTTGAGAACATGGACAATTACAGTGTCTCCTTCTGTCACATTTATGGTTGGTCCAGGGAAAAGTCCGTTCGCCGTGACAATCACTTGCTCTTGACAAAAGCGTTTGATGGTCGTATTCTGAATCTGAAATACATGAAATTGCAATAATATGAACATTCCTCTACACAAAGTTATACGTTCCAAAGTGAAGCTCAAGACGTGTATTATGTATCTAATATGAGAAGAGCTTACTCTGAAAGTGTGTTCAACAATGGCTGCTGAAGCCAGGGAAGAAGCTAGAAGAGCAAAAGCACATGCAAGCCAAAACTCCAATAGCTTCATGTTTAAGAAGAGAAACTAGAAGACAAATACAAGCTTTTTATCAAATGATAAAACTATTGGTAGTCTTGGTATGAAAAGTGCACTTGCATCACATCACATGCTATATAGCCGGGGAAATTTGTCGTCTTCTATGTTTAAAATCAAATTAAGAGAATCAAAATTACTTTCTCAAATTAAAAACATGGAAACTCATTAGGATTTGTCGTCTTCTATATGCTTATTTAAGTTGACGAGTTTGGTTTCGATATATTCATTCATTGATTCGATTTATAATAAGCAGTCACTTGCTTATTAATTATTAATTATTTTATTTAATGAAAATAACAGGTAGTAATTCAAGATTATCCAAATAATTTCTGAATAAAGAACGAGTAAATGAAACAAATTAAGATAGGACATAGGGAAAACAAATTATTTATCCTTGGAAACAATTATACTTTATTTTGATAGGAAATGAAATTATGATGAATAACTGAGAACCAAAATATTTGTTGAAGTAATTTTGAATGAAATTAGATAAATGATGGTACATATAAAAAAGAATTCCCGTTTGTTCTGTTTATCATTTTACATCTTTAAATTACTATTAATTAACTTATGCTTATCTAATAGACTTGATATTTATTTATTGGAATAGTCCTTTTAAAATGAAGACGGCTCACAAATTTTTATTTCACGACGAAAATATGAAAAATGTGTTCCAATTGTTAAGCAATATATTATTCACTTACAGATCTGCTTCTGGATTCAAAAATGGTTCCATTCGTGTCAGATGCATCTTCAAAATAAAATAAAAAATGGCCAAAACCCTGATTAATTATTTTTTTTATAACTAGTTTTAAACGCGTAGCACGACTTGATATTTATTTTTGTGTATTTTAATGATAGTAAATATATATTATATTAAAAAGAATTTAAAATTTGAAAAAATAAATAATAAACTGTTTTTAAATTTATAATTAAATATTAAATAAAATCATCACAAAAAATATTTATATATCTAGAAAATTAATGTATGTATAAATTAAGTAATAGACTTTATAAAAATATAAATGACAAAGCATGTGCAAGAAATATAGAATATGCATAGATATATAGAATAGTTTGACTAAAACTACAATTTAGTGCATAAAATACTGGTTTAATATATTGATAAAATTCATCTTATTTGTATATCAACAAACTTGTTTAATATGTGTTATTAGGCTTGTCTAGTCGGTATATATCTTTAAAGGTGAGGATATATCTGGTTAAGTTGAATAGAGATCTACAACTTTGGAGTAAGTCTCTAAGATTGAACTTCCATGAGGTTATTAAGTAATCTTGCTACAAGAGGAATCAATGTAAGGTTACTTAGAACTTTATCTTGGATCAATTAATTCTGCATATTTGAATTGGAAGTATTTGAAGGTTGTTGTATTCATTGAATTTATCATAGTTGCTTTTAGACATATAAACTAAATTTAACCTTCACTCCACTCAATCTATATAATTACTACTATTTATATTGCACTCTTTATCAAAATCTAAAAACCCAAAAAAGCAAACTACCAATATACTTGCTAAGTCCTTGTGGATATGAGACTTGTTCATACTACTACGTACCAGTGCACTTGCTTGGAAATGGTTTTTGAGAAACAACCATCATTAGGCTCATTTAATCAATATATAGACAAACTCGTCTAATAAGTGTATAGACATAGTTGTCTAATGTATATGAGTAGACTCATCTAATCAATGATATGGAATGACTCATTTAATATTTTTTGGTATACTTACCTAATCAGTGTATGAAAAAACTCATTTAATGGGTGTTGTTAGACTCATCTAATTAGTATATTAATAAAATTGTCTTTTGTGTATCTCTAGACTCGTCTAACTAATGTATGAACGAATTTGGATTCTTTCTTGGATTTTTCTATGTAGTTTCTCTGTTGTTCCTTCAAAATACGTTAATGGCCACTGATTTTAAAACTTTAAAATATATTACAACGATTTTTAAGTATCAATACAATGTATTTTTAATGCTCAGAAAGGGGACAACACCATAAAACTTGGTAGAAAATATGGACTCTATGAACTAACTCATTTAATTTGTTTTATTATATCTCTAATCATTGTATGAACAAACTCTTCAATGCGTATTGATAAACTCATATATTTAAAGTAAGGACAAACTTCTTTAATATGTATCGCAAAACTCGTATAATCAATTAATAAACTAAGTCATCTATTTGTATTAATAGACTCGTCTAAATTATGTATGAATAGACTCATCTAGTATCTACTATTAGACTCGTCTAATCATTTATGAATTTTCTTATCTAATGTGCGTTTTTAGACTTGTATATTTAGTGTATGAACATACCTGTGTAACTTGTATTGTTATACACATGTACTTAATCTGTGGACAAAGTTGTCTAGTATGTACTTCTAGACTCGTATAGTCAATGTATAGTTTGACTCATATAATCAATGTATGGTTTGACTCGTCTAATCAATAAATGGAGTGACTCATCTAATGTATTTTGGAATACTTGTCTAATCAGTTTAACAAAAAAAACTTATCTAATATGTTTTGCCATATTCATCTAATTAGTGTATGAATAAAGTTATCTAATATGCATAGTTATATATTCGTTTAATTAGTATATATATAAAGTCATCTAATGTGTATTAGTAGACTCATCTAATCAATCTAAGAACAAAGTTATCTAATATTTTTTTCTAGACTCATCTAATTAATATATGAATGATTTGTCATATATTTTCTTTTACATCAAACAAATGGATCAAATTTATTAAATAATAAAAAAACTTATATAAAAATCACATAATTCAAACATTGTAGAACACTTTTTCCTTCAAAATATTTCAAAGTTGTTCCATTAGTATCATTCATATACAATATTAGTACCAAAAATAAAATAAAATAAACTTAAATTTTAATTAGTTTTTCCAGAATTTTTATTTATTTTTTAAAAATTGTGATATATTTTTAAATAAATAATTTAATCCAATAAGCATCAATAAAATTTATGTATTTTTCAATGAATTTTTTTAAAATTTAAACTACTATGTCACATAATAAAATAATTATTAACTCTTAATTTTTTTTTAATAAATTAAACTATATAAAAAATAAACACAATCCAATAAATATTAAAAGTATTATAGTAATTAAACGTGTTTTTGATGTTGAAATAAATAATAATAATTAAAAACAAAAATGAATTTTTTAAATAATTTCTTAAATTAAACTACTATTTTATTAAGTTTTTTTTGTAGTAACTTTTTGGATATATAGTTTTAAGATATTTATTAATTATTGAAATTAAATTTTGTATAAATTAAACTATATAAAAACAAACATAACCTATTTTTATATTAAAAAATATTACAGTAATAATGTGTTTTTAATATTGAAATAAATAATAATAAATAAAATAAAACTACAACTAATCATAAAATATATTGTGAAACCTAAAATGTTTTTAATAAAAGTTTAAATATATTGTGAATATTTTTTAATTATTGAAATTAAACTTTTTATAATTTAAACTATATAAAAATTAATCATAATTCAATAAAAATACAATAATTAAAGTATATTAAAATAAAAATAAAATAACACTTATAATTAAAATATTAAACAGAAATAAAGCAGTTTATAAAATATATTTTACAACATATATTTAAAAATAATCTAAAAATAAAAATTATAATTACAACTATAATTTTTATGAAGAAAATGTTCATAACTATATATGAAAATACAAAACTGTGATAAAAAGCTTATAATTAAAATATTAAAGGATTTTAAATTTTTTTATAAAATATATTTTACAATATATATTTAAAAATTATATAAAGATAAAAAACATATTTAATCTATCAAATAATTATTGATTAAAGATTATATAATTATATTTTTTTTGAAAGAAAATCTCATAAAGATATTTTTTATGAATATTTTAAATAGTTTTTTGGATATGTAATTTTTATATAATAAAATAGTTATTAATCATTAAAATTAAACCTTTTTATATAATTTAGAAAATAAGGGAGTGTTTGTGTTACATAAAAGAAGTAGTTATTAGAGAGAAAAAAAGAAACAAAATGAAGTAAATAAAATAAAAAACTTACAGAATTTAGTTTTTTTTTTAAAAAAGTAAATAATAGGGAAATGACCAAATAATTATAATTATTTATAAGTGTGAATAAAAAAATGGATAATATAATAATTTTGTTAATATTTTTTTTTCTTTGTATATAATATTAATTTCTTAATATATAATAGATATCTTCAAAAGATAATTCATCCCCCTTTCATTATGTTTCTAAAATAGTATTTTTCACCAATCATTAATTTTCGCATGTCATGTACACACCTTCCTCTTGCAATAAAAAAAAAAGAGAGAGAGAGAAAGACATCTATTTTTTTTCTTTTTTCTTTAAACAATAAAAGATAAATGTGAGGATATATAATACAAAACATATGTTTAAAATTAAAATCAATCTTTCAAATTTGAAAAAGTTACTTTTTTTAATCTAAAATAACATTAAAATGAATAATTTTAAAAATAAATATAAAATAGGGTGCTTCATAATTTTAATGTAAAATATAATACAAAAAATAGGTATCGATATATATTAATATTAGAAACTTTGAAAATTTTGGATAATTCTTATAGTTTTTGAGATTAAACGTCAATATTAGTAATTATAAATTTTAATAGTACAATTCAATAGTCAACTTTGGTTATATCAATTTTTTTTTTATAAATTTGACTAAAAATTATTTTAATGTCACAAGTTGAAACAAGAGTTTAAAAATATGGTAGAAATTATTTTCCACTTTTTAATTTTTTTACTCTAAAATTTGTTAAGTAAAACCTTTAAATTGATTGAAAAAAATAATATGCAGACTAGATAAGAAGATATCTTTTCAAATTTTATTACATATTTGAAGTTGATATTTTCGACATTCAATACATGATTCTACTATTTTCTTTTGTTAGATTTTATTGTTTTGTTTTAAATTATAGTTTGTGTTTACTTGAATATATTATATTAGAGTCATTATTTAAGAGTAATAAAGATATATCATATAAGATAGTCAAATTAAATGGTGAACTTATTATAAAGAAAAGTCAAAGACAAACAAATATTTAAAAATATATACAATAATATGAATTATAAGTGAAATGTATAACACACACCTTTAATTTCAACCCCTGTTATTAATTGTAAATAATTTCATTGTAACATCTCATTTAATAGCTTTTATGCTAATAAACAAAACATTATATCGCGATTAAACAAAATAGATAGTAAAAATAAGCTTT
>Ga0214544_1007381_pt1 | contig 19366 bp, 14 predicted proteins | sample CNSS3metaG_FD_160074 | JGI IMG/M metagenome (GOLD analysis project Ga0214544, IMG submission 160074) | Root nodule microbial communities from cowpea collected in UCLA plant growth center, Los Angeles, California, USA - CNSS3 | ecosystem: Host-associated > Plants > Roots > Nodule | place: USA... | reverse complement strand
CTTTTGGCATCGTGGTGTGCCCGAGTTTTGTCGGGGTAGTGTTACGGACCCCAAGTCTACGCTGCTATACTTTATCGCGTGACGTTTCCTTTAATTTCGTTTAATAATCAAATGGGACGTTACATTTTGGTTCATAGTAGATTCATTTTCCCATCTAATATGAAATGCCACTATTGGCTGCTAAATGAAGAAGCGTTTAGAAATATTAGGAATTATTTAGTTTGAAAAAACGCTGTGAAATTTAAATTTTGTTTTGAATTAAATAAAGAAATTTAAAATAAAAAAAAAAAAATCATTATATTTGTGTACAGATATTTTTATGCATTAACAAGTGGGGAGTGGAACCAAGTCTACACGCTTGTAGACTTAAGCTACTGAGTTGGTTGAGTGACCGATGGGCATTGACTTGGTCGTTCCTTCTCTATTTTTCTTTTAAAATATTTCAAGAATCTAATTTAGATTTGATAATTTTTTTTATTTATAATAATAAAAACGCACCTTTAATGCTATTTTCTTTTAATAATATAAATAATTTTATATTTTTTATAAATAATATTTATAATTTTTTTGTAAGTATTTTTTAATATTTTATAGTTAAGTTTTTAATAAAAAATAGTTAAATTTAAAAAAAAAAATAGTAAAAGTAAAATAATTGTTAAAATTTTAAAAACACGATCACTTAATAAATAAAATTGATAAGCTAATTATTCTAATTTAAAATTTTATTTTAAAAATAAAATTGGAAAACAAATGAAAATAAATATTCTATTTATGACCATTGCATATAAGAAAAAGTGAATTTCAAATATTGGAGTGACCTCAAACTCTGATCCTCTTAGATCATCTTTGAATACTCTTAATATTATATTATTTTGTTAACTTTATATTATAAACCTAATTATGTATATTTTATTTTGGACCATTTATAATGAAATTTTTTATCTTAAAAAGCCCTCCTTCATTGACTTTTCCAATAAATACGCCTATCTTGTAATCCATAGGAACCATTCATTCCTGCAATAAAAAAAAAACTCAGTGCAAACAAAAGGCGCCATTAATCATGAAAAACCAGTAAATGGTATCCTCTTTTGTTTCCCTTCATCTTATCGTAACAGGTAATGATGATGATGAATAAAGTACATATAACAAAACTAAAACAAAAATAAGATGCAAATAGCATTGCAGTCTCCATTTCATCTTCTGAAATAGTGAATATTAGAAAGTGAACACAACCTTTGTTTTTTTAAACTTGTTTTATCATTTATAATAGTTCGTTCTATTCAGCGTCCTTACAATTTCGTTTTCTATATACCATGAGAAAAAAATTACTGCTGTTTTGTGTAGTTGAATGTCAATTATATATCTTTTTTATATTATTTAGAAATTACGCACTATTTCTATTTTTTTTTTCATATCATACTCTAACAATGGTTATCCACGACGGCTAACCAAAATCTAAGATGGTTCCAAATCTTCGTTGATTAAGTCGTTGTTATAATCGCCATCATTATTAACTAATATGACAACGGTTTGAAGAGTAGTTGAACTAAGAACGATAACAATATGGGTTTGGACCTGGACCAGAAGCCCAGAAAGTAATAATGATGGTTAGTACCAAAACCATCGTGGATTAGACTTGCTTTAACGGCGATTATGGTCATAACCGTCGTTAATTATGAGTATTTTTTTTTAAAAGCAAGCTTTGTTTAATGTCTTATCCAAACTTGTAATTCAGAAAAATAGACCCAATCCAAAAATAGAATTCAAATTCAGATAAAGTTTCAATCCAGACAGAGTTTCGATCTAAACAGTTCCATCAAAGTTACAAATAACTTATATGACAACATAAGTCTAAACTACCTCTAAGTGTCACTAAACCTAACTCTCACTAACTACAGATAGAATGTACTTTGCCCATGCTTTTTGAACATAAGTTATTGCTTCTGAATCCATTAGACTTGGGTCATAGAATTTCTGCAAAAGTGTTGGAAAAATTAATAGCAATACATATGTAAATTAAGTTAAGTTAAAATTAGTACATGAAATAAGTTAGTATATTACCGCATTCCAACCACTTTCATAATTGCCTTGAACAATTGTTGTCATCCATTGCATCACATGATAGTCACACTCAAAGCTCCCAATTTGTTTATTACACTACAATGGCAGTAATTGTATTTAGTTATAAATATACATGACAATACTAAGTAAATGAATGATATATATAGTATAAGTACCCAAAGGGAAATCTAAGTGACCCTTTTAGTATTGGCAGTCGATCTACCACTCAATATACTTTGTCCATTAAAAGCATTAAAGTTAAAACAATCAATATAAAACATGAGATTATATATTCAAGATTAATGTATAAATTAAGGCATTTATTGAAAAAAAACTTACGTATCAATTATGCTATTCAAATAGGGGGAGGAGAGCAAAACCATATAGCGGTATGCTCTGGCATTAATACAACAAGCAATTTCCACCTACACATTAGAATAGGCACACCATCATATTCTCTTCATTACTCATTCCAATCCCAAAGTTTAATTATCCTATTTTCATCAACCCGGATTTACATTAATAGCTTTGAAACTCAACCTTTGTGTCCAACCCAATCAGAACATTATAACTAGAAAATTCCCGCTATCGCCTGGCGGCAGATCATGCGCCACCAGGTGGCATATCAAACTCTGGGTAAAATCCCAATTTTCCCCATTTCTGTGAAAACCTCTACTCTTTTCCAATCCAATCAAATCAGACAATTTCACCATATCTACAGGTAAGTCATGGAATGCAATGCACCTAACATTTTTCTAACTCATATAGTAGCTGGACTCTGGAATTCAGATTCTTAATTACTTCCCACCAAACCCCCAAACATACATTCATAATTCAAATAGGGTTTAATTCGCTCAACACATTCATATGAAATATAATTTCCAAAATTTTTCAACAGTAAATTCACAATGTAAAAATGGGTAAGCTTTCATGCATTAAGTCATGGCAAGGCACATTAATTCATACACAAATAAAACACCAAGGTGCAACTCCCCTTACCTGGACTCCTTGCACCAATTCGAATTTAGAGTGCGTCATTGACCCAAAACTTCCCTAGCTCTTGCTTCCTCTCTAAAAGTGGTTTCCAGCCCTCAACTACTCTCTTTTAGGTGCACGAAATTCACTCTTTCCCAAGCTGAACTTAGCCTCTCTGTTGGCTTTCAAAAACTTCTTCTTTCTTACCCTAATCACCTCTTAATTAATTCAATTAATAAAAAAAAACCGAAATTGGTTAATTGTGTATGTTAATGGCTATCAATTATTTCTCAGCCCCTCTAGTTTCTCACACCGACTAGGGTTTCTGACCCTTTCCATCCATGCCAACAAAAAACAAGTTGACAAAAAGGAACCTATTTTACGACAACCAAGGTTCAAACACATAACCATGCAATTACAAAGCAATAAACAACCAATTCAACCAACTCATGTTTCGTGACAATTCTTACTCATCTAAGAATATACAATCACTCACCATGATCAAGCATAGTGTTAAAATAATAAAACAATTAAATAAGCATCTAATGGCATACATAAGGCTCGAACTCAAGTCCTTTCATAACAACCTTGTACTCTCAACCATTTAAGCTAGTACTATTCTACATCATAATTCTTCGCATTAAAGGCCATAAAGGTTGCCACTACCCACATTTATTAAATAATTATTTATTCAATTATTTAAATTTCTCGGGTCTCACAATATCTTGACATCTTCTTTGGCCCAAGAAAATAACATTTGGAGTCCATGAATGACAATGGCTTCTTGTGGGTCCATCTTCTCATGTATCTTCTTTAGCATGCTTCTTGTGACTAGGCCTTTAATTGGACCTATGGTTGGGCCCAAGTCATCAAACCCCGAACCAAACACCCACTTAGAAAAAGTCCATGTCAGATAGATACCATAAATTTACATTATGAAGTTTAGTTAAAAACTATCTTTAACTAAGCCTACTTGTTACTTAACGTGACTATTCAAGCTTCCATCAGTGAAGCTCTATCACAAGTTGCAAAAAATGGTAAGTTATTCTTTAAATGACTACTTCAATTCTAAATTGAGTGCATGAAAATGCAATTAGCCTACAAAAGTATCAACAATTAAAGACTCATCAGTTGGCAGAAAATGTTCACATACGAATTTTCCATAGGAAAGAATCATAAGGGAACTTACTATGAAATGTCATGGAGGATATACGTGTTGCACACTATATTTTTCAATTTAACAAACCATGTTATTATAACAACATGCATATAACTACAAAATAAATACATAGTGGGAATAAAACCTCACCTTTCAAACCAGTTTTGTGGGGTTGAGTTAGGCTAAAATTGCACTTCTTAACATGGTAGTGGTGTGATGAACAATAAAAGTCCTTTTGAAATGCTTTACAATTGTGAACCTGATTTCTCTGATTTAAAAACCTTTGGATGTTTATGTTTCGCTTCTACACTTGAACATAATAGAAATAAACTGGACCCTAGGGCTAGGAAGTGCATTTTTCTTGGCTTTAAAATTGGAACCAAAGGTTACATTGCTTTTGACACACATAATAGAGAAATTTGTATATCAAGAAATGTTGTTTTTCATGAGGACACCTTTTTGTCAAGTTTCTAACGAAGTTACTGAAAAGGATCTGGATCTTGATACACTTTTCTTGAACATATGTATGATTACACACATGGTGTTAATCAAGACACCACTCAGAATGAAAATGTTGATGATAATACTCATTCTAAAAATGCTGAAAATCTGACACGTTCTACAAGGACTCGCAAAGCTCCAACTTTCCTGGAAGACTATCATCATCAATTACAAATGTCCCTTTTTGATGAAAGTCTACAAAAATCCAACAAGGTACATCACCCTCTCAATTTTGAGCTTTCATATGAAAATTTATTAAACAAACAACTTAATTATACTATTTCTCTTGCACCTCAAACTAAGCCATAATCCTATGAAGCAACACAAAATTCATAATGGATAAAGGCCATGAAAGCAGGAACTGAAGCCTTTGAAACCAACAAAACTTGGGAAATCGTTGATCTTCCTCTTGGGAAAACTTAAATCGGTTGCAAGAGGGTCTATAAGATTAAAAGAAAGCTGATAGGAAAGTGGAACATTATAAGGCCCGCCTAGTAGCAAAAGGATACGTACAACGTGAGGGCATAGATTACCTTGACACATACTCACTAGTGGCAAGGGTTATTATTGTTCGCATTGTCCTTGTTATTGTTGCCATCAAAGATTGGTTTCTAGAAGAACTTGATGTACATAATGCTTTTCTGCACGACGACTTGAGTGAAGAAATTTATATGACCCTACCACAAGGTATCAATAGCATAAATCGAAATAAGATATTATATTAGCAAGAGATAATTCCCTTTTTACCAAAAAAACTAAACACTCCATTACCATTCTATTAATATACATATATGATATTGTATTAGCAGGAGATAATATGACTAACATTGTAGGTGTGAAAGAATCCTCAAATGAAACTTTAAAATTAAAGATCTTGGGCAATTCAAATTCTTTCTTGGATTAGAAGTTGCCAAAAATCATGAAGGCATGCATATATGCCATATAAAGTATGTTATGGACATTTTAGTAGACATTAGGATGCTCAATGGCAAACAAGCATCCAACCCCATGGTCAAGAAGAATGAGATTTTGTTTGAATAAAATATCAGCATTCATGATGCTTCCATCTATTGAAGAACCATCAGATGACTACTATATCTGGAAAATACAAGACCCAATATTAGCTTTGTCGTCTAGTTTCTCAGCTAGTTCGTCTAAGCTCCATCCAAACATCATCATCAAGCCATCCATCACATACTTAGATACATAAAATCTTTACCTTCACAAGGTATTTTTTACCCCAAAAATTGTGTCATACATTTAAAAGCTTTTAGTGACTCTGGCTGGGCTTCATGCTCTATGACACGACGATCAACCACCGACTATTGGATATATCTTAGAGACTCCTTGATATCCTAGAAAACCAAAAAGCAAAGCACCATTTCTAGATCTTTCTCTAAAGCGGAATACTAAGCACTGGCTTCTACCTGTTGTGAGATTCAATGGATGATGTATTTGCCTGAAGATTTGCAAGTCAGTCCTTCTAGCATTACTAATCTCTATTGTGATAGCCAAGCATATATATAGCTTACAACAATAATTTCCATGAATGTACTAAACACATTAACATAGATTGTAATGTGGGTAAATAGAAGCTTCGACAACATATTTCAATCTTCTTCCCATCCAGTCCTCTTAACAACCTATTCATGTGTTTACAAAAGCTCTCGATCATGAAACTTTCGACAAACTCATGTCCAAGTTTGGTGTTCTTTGTATACACACTCCAGTTTGAGGGAGGGTCTTACATTTTACATTTTTTTTGGGCCTTGTTATCCGGGCCTCTATTTTGGCCCATACGTTTTCTCCCCTTTATTTATTTTTTTCCTTTGCCTATTTGTATTGACTGGGCACATTCATTTTCATTTTGAATGATGATATACAAGTTTATTTAGTTTATGCAATTTTCCTTTTCTCTTTGTTTCCTTCTTCGATCAACATTCTTTGATGGATGGCCATAAAGTCATTATGGCATCAATCAGGTTTATCCTTCCTTGCTTTGTTGTTGATTCGTCATCTCAGTCATTTCTTCTTTCATTGTCTTTCTTTTTCTTTCATATTTTTTCTCCTTCCATTTATTCCTTTTTTTTTGTTGGATGTATCACAGAAGCCTTCTAGTCTACTTTATCTACACTTGGGCGAGAATCCTAGGGCGATTCTTATCACGTCTCAACCTGATGGATCCAACTATCATGCATAGAGCAGATCAATAAAATAAACACTTTTGTCAAAAAAAAAATCAAGTTTTTGAACGGAGAAATTCAAGAACTTGCATACTGTGACAATTTGTATGAAGCTTGGGAGCGAATGCAATGTTATGATCATTTCTTGGATTACATGCACGCTAATGACCTAGATAGCCTAGAGTACAATGTATATTGATAATGCTAAAAATTTATGGGATGAGATTCAAGAAAGATTTTCAAAAAGCAACCATTTTCACATCTCAAATCTTCTTCAAGAAACCAACTTGATCAAACAAATAGAAAGGACAGTGACAAAGCTTTTAGTGACTCTGACTGGGCTTCATGCTCTATGACACAATGATCAACCACCGACTATTGGATATATCTTCGAGAATCCTTGATATCTTAGATAACCATAAAGAAAAGCACCATTTCCATATCTTTTTCTAAAGCATAATACTAAGCACTGGCTTCTACCTGTTGTGAGATTCAATGGATGGTGTATTTGCTTGAAGATTTGCAAGTCAATCTTTCTAGCATTGTTAATCTCTATTGTGACAGCCAAGCATATATATAACTCACAACAACAATTTCCATGAACGTACTAAACACATTGACATAGATTGTAATGTGGGTAAATAAAAGCTTCAACAATATCATTTCAATCTTCTTCCCATCCAGTCCTCTTACTTTGCACTATTTCAAAAGATTTACAAAGTATCCACCCTTCACACAAGAATCACACCAACATAGCAAGAACCCTCCTGTAGACCTGGAAAACCACCAGGCACACACACAAAGCTTGAGAAAGATCAAACTCAGTGGTAGCCTAGCCCAGCCTACCATAAACCACTTTCTCCAAGCTTCAACCTAAGCCAAAAGCTCCAAGAATTGATCCAAGATCAATCTTCAACTGTTGCAAACTGTATGATCACAAAAGAGAGAGTTTCCACAAGTTTCCAGAACAAAATCGTGCTATAAAATGATCAACTTACCTCTCTTTCAAAAATCACAACTTTTATAGTCAAACTGTTACGAAATTCAACAGGTTGATTTTCAAATCAATCGGTTGATTTCACTTGACTTAAGTGAAATCAGTCGATTGAAAACTAAATCAACTAATTGAATTTGTTGCAGTTTAAGACTACTGCAGCCATCCTTTTAACCTGTTAAAAAATATTCAACAGATTAAAAGAGACATTTTAACCTGTTGAAAAACCATTCAACAGATTAAAAGACACTCCTAAGACCAGAAACATCTAATTAATGCTATAAGGTCTATAACATGAACGTCTTCTATACAGGAACGTCTTCTCAGTAGAATGCAATACCTGAGGCTGATTCTTCTATCAGTGAACTTCTTGACGAAAATTCTAATACATTATCTAATGATGTTACTCAAGGTATCATTGTGATATTATAACAAATAAATTTTAAATATTTTTGTTAACTTAATTAATCATTATATATGTTTGCAATAATATCTGTAACTTCAATCATCAAGTTTGGGGTATCAATGCAGATGAAATTATTGCTACTGTTATGGCATTTGAATATCCCAACAGTTTACCAGACATATATGATATCTAATCCTCTATCAACATGTTATTATATTCAATGCTTAAACTAAATTGCTGATGAAATACTTAATGTTTCACTATTTATGCAGATATAGGTGATCCAATTTTCATATGTAGACACTGTAAAGCACAAATGTGGTACCAAGAAAGAATAGAAAAACATGCACACTCTGCTAATCCAAAGTTTCAATTGTGTTGTGGTAATGGAAAAATTCAGTTGTCCTTTTTGAATGATCTCCCTGTTGTGATGCAAAAACTACTATTTGAATCCAATTCAATAGAGTCTATAAATTTTCTACAGCATATTAGAACATATAATATGATGTTCGCATTTACATCACCTGGAGCCAAAATTGATAACAGTTACAACAATGGACATGGTCCTCCTAATATACGAATATATGGCCAAGCTTGTCATAGAATTGGAAGTCTTTTACCACCTGTTGGAGAAGTACCAAGATTTGCCCAACTCTACATCTACGAAACTGAAATGAAATTCACAACAGAATGCAATTATTAAGGTAATTCTACTTAACCAATATTCTTCAATGAAAAACTTATACAACTTAAGACAATTTCAAATTATTGTTTTGTTTTAGGAATGACAACAAGGTTGATATCAAAATTGTAAAGAAGTTAACGAACATGTTAGATGAACACAATGTTCATGCAAAATCATTTAGGATGGCAAGCGATCGATATAGAGAAACAGAATTTACGAATCTGAAATTAAGACTTATTGGTGATAGGACTAAGGATGGAAGGATATACAATACTCCTAATGTTTCAGAAGTAGCAGCCTTAATTTTTGGTGACGTCGACAGTGCTTCTCCAAGGGATATTATAATGGAAAACAGAAGTGGAAGGCTGCAAAGAATTAATGAGTTGCACACCAGTTACCTAGGATTTCAATATCCTTTACTATTTCCATATGGTGAAGATGGATATAGACATGATGTTAGGCATCGTGATATCACGATTGGGAACAATACAAAGAGAAATCGGCTAACAATCAAAGAATGGTTTTGTTTCAGAATTCAGACAAGACAAAATGAAGCCCAAACAGTACTGAGATCAAAGAGATTGTTTCAACAATTTGTGGTTGACGGCTATACTATGATAGAGTCTGAATGGTTGTCCTTTATTAGGAATAACCAATCAAAGCTTAGAGTGGATAAGTACAATAATCTTTGTCAAACAAGTTCAAATATGCAGGAAGAAGGATCAACGAAGGGCAAAATAGTTGTGCTACCATCGACTTTCGTTGGAGGCACAAGATTTATGAATCAATTATATTTTGATGGAATGGCGATTTGTTTCTAACTTTCACATGCAATCCCAAATGGCCTGAGATACGCAGGATACTATGTAACCTAAACTTGACAGCATCTGATAGGCCAGACTTGATCTCAAGGGTCTTCCGAATTAAATTTGATCAACTCCTAACAGACCTAACCAAAAATCATTTCCTTGGAAAGGTTATTGTATGTAAGAATTACAAAGAAACTACAAACCTGCTATATATTAATAATTCCTTCTCTCATGTTATAACTTTTATATGTTTTGAATGCAGATATGTATACTATTGAATTCCAAAAACGTGGTCTGCCACATGCACATCTACTACTCTTCTTGCATTCCACTTGCAAATATCCAACTACGAAAGATATTGATAGGGTGATTTCAGCTTAAATACCATGTCCTAAACAAGAGCCACAACTTTATGAATGTGTGAAGGATCATATGATTCATGGGCCATGTGGATTAGCAAACAAATCTCTGCCTTGCATGAAAAATGGAAAATGCTATAGGTTTTATCCAAAGATGTTTCAAGAGACAACTACTATTTCTTAAGATGGATTCCCACACTACCGTAGAAGGAATAATTCAATATCTATTGTCAAGAATGATATTTGCTTAGACAACCGTTCAGTAGTTCCATACAACTCCAAGTTGTTGCTTAAGTATCAAGCTCATATCAATGTTGAACGGTGCAATAGAAGTACCTCGATAAAGTACTTATTCAAATACATTAACAAGGGTTATGACATAATTACAGCAGCCATAGTGGATAACAACAACCAATCTTCTGCTTCACATGAAGTTGTAGATGAAATCAAGCAATATGTTGACTGTGAATATAAATCTCCCAGTGAAGCATGATGGAGAATATTTTCATTTCCTATTCACGAAAGAAATCCAGCTATAGAAAGGCTTTTTTTTCATTTTCCTGGTGAGCAGTCAGTCTACTTCAAGGATGACGACTGTATTGACGATATACTAGGAAAAGCTACTGTTGTTGAATCTATGTTCACAAGTTGGATGGAATGCAATAAAACACATGAAGTTGCAAGGAGGTTAACATACCCACTTTTTGTTTCAAAATTTGTATATGTAAAAAAGGATAGATGCTGGAAACCAAGGAAAATGGGCAACACAATTGGAAGACTCATTTGGGTGCCACCAACAGCAGGTGAACTTTTCTATCTTAGGAGAATGCTAACAGTAATCAAAGGGCCATCGTATTACGAAGACATTAGGACAGTCAACAATATAGTGTATCCAACTTTTAGAGATGCCTATGAAGCTTCTGGATTCTTAGCAGATGATAATGAATACATAGAAGCTATAACAGAAGCAAAAGATTTGGGATCTGGTCCATTCCTAAGGAAACTATTTGTAACTATGTTAGTTTGTGATAGTCTTAATAGACCAGATCAAGTCTGGGAAAAGACATGGCATTGGTTGTCTGCACTAGTGCAAGAAAGACTTTCTGTCGCGGTTATTTTGGTCATTTGGCCTCGGTTTAAGACACGAGGCATATTCAGCCGAGGCAAAAAGGATATCTTTCTGCCTCGGTTCTCAACTTAGGCATATCCCATCATTACTGCCCCGGTCTTGATGGCAACCGAGGCGTAATATACGTTAAAAATTAAAAAAAAAAGTTGCAGAAATCATCTTTCTGTCATCTTCTCCGACCTTCCACTCCAGCCTTCCACACCATCTTCACCACACGAATGATGTCGGAGCAGTGCTGGCGGAGCAAATCGAGAAGCGCGACCACAGACAGATCGAGAACGACACAATACCTTCGAACCACCATTGACATAGCTTCGTTCCTGCACTCACGAAACAAACCAGTTCTTTGCCAAAATCTCATTGCAGCAAGACAGAACGAACCCAACAATCAAGAACGCGCCATGGATTTTTCCACGCAGACGAACCACTACGAACCTAGCTAACACACGTCCACCACGCCAGAAAACTCAACGCTGCAACATTTGAACCATGCCATCATGAACCCTAATCGCGAGATTCACTACATAGCAACGCATCCATCAGATCTTCATAACCACCGCAACCAAAGTCACGAACACAACAACATCACGAACCCATTTAGAATGCAACACTTTAGCCACTCCATTGCTACACTTCCCTGAGGAAACTTACGCAGAGGATCGAAGAGGGAAATATGAGGGTTAGGGTTTTTGCGCACCAGAGGAAGAAGATGGACTATTTTTGGTTTTGAAGATATTTATCCCACCTTCTGCCTCGGTTCAATTGAAAACCGAGGCATATCACCATCTTCTGCCTCGTGTCCTAACACCTGAATTCCTAGAGTCCGACAAAAAAAGAAAAAAAATTTGCAGACACTTTACTGCCTCGGGTCAGTAGCAATCGAGGCATAAACTGGCTTTACTTCCTCGAGTCAATAACAACCGAGGCATATAACATTGCATAAATTACAAAACTGCCACCGCGTGTTTATCTGCCTCGTTTCCACTATAACCGAGGCATAAAGCTCGAGTTAGAAAGTCCAAAATGCACTAGTGCCGATGGTATACTGCATAGGGAAAGAATACCAGCTGCAAATCCAGGTATATTTAAAATACTAACCAAAGTAATTTTTTCATTTAACACCAAAATACTTGTTAGTAATTCTGATATTATTTATGCAGAATTGCAACTTAGCAATGATAGCTTGAAAAAATTAACTTTATCTGAAATTGAAGACCTTCTACAGAAAAATAGGAGAAGTTTTCATCAATGCCTTATCCTGATGCTTTTGCAACAACAAATCGTGGCAATAGATTGATATACTCTGAACTAGATTATAACATGGTGGAACAACATAATCTATTTTAAAGAAACTACAATTCAATGACAGGTGAATACTTGAAATATAATTTTATGTAAATGCTTGAACGAAATAATTAGAATAACCTGTCGTATAATAATTATATCCACAATTAACTTATTTGATCGTGCATATGAACAAAAGGACATATTTGAAAAGGTAAATGAGGTTGTTATGAAGAACAATGGTGGAATGTTTTTCTTGTATGGATATGGTGGCACAGGAAAAACTTTTATGTGGTCAACATTATCTTCAGCACTACGATCAAAGGGAAAAATCATCCTCATAGTGGCATCAAGCGGAATAGCATCACTTTTGTTACCCGGTGGACGAACAACACATTCTAAATTTAGAATTTCGATTCCTATACTTGAAAATTCAATTTGTAACATTGAACAAGGTTCTGATGCTGCCCACCTATTAAGAGTAGCTCATCTTATAATATGGGATGAAACACCAATGGCACATAAATTTTGTGTTGAAGCCGTATATAGAAAATTGAAAGACATTATGAAAGATGATATACCATGTAATTAAGTTTTTGGAGGAAAGGTGGTTGTATTTGGAGGTGACTTTAGACAAATCCTACCTATCTTTCCCAGAGGAACTCGATCAGACATTTTCCATGCTACAATTAATGCATCATACCTATGGAATCACTGTCAGGTATTGACATTGAGCAAAAACATGAGACTTATGCAATCAAGACTCCAAAAATCTACTGCAACAGAAATTCAACAATTCTCTAATTGGATTGTTCAACTTGGAGATGGAAAGTTGTGTGAACCAAATGATGGAGTGGTTGAAATCGAAATACCACATGAATTTCTCACAACAGAATTCAATGATCCTCTTCAAGCAATTGTGGATTCCACATATCCAGAACTAATTCAAAATTACAGCGATGAAAACTATCTCAAGAGCAGAGCGATATTGGCCAGTAGAATCGAGACTATGGATGAAATCAATGACTACATGTTGTCATGGATCCCAGGTAAAGCATCTGTTATTTGCCTAACTCCATTATCTACTATAATACATGCAAGACACAAAAAATCTAACACTAATACTATTTTGCAAGAGAACCGAAAGAATATCTAAGTGCAGATTCCATTGATAAATCTGATAATTTCACAAATGATGACATGGAAATCATTACTCCAGAATTTCTAAACTCATTGACTATTTCATGATTGCCAAGCCATAACATCAAACTCAAAATTGGATTACCCATAATGTTATTAAGAAACTTGGATCAATTTGAGGGTTTGTGCAACAGAACCAGGTTAATTATTACAAGATTGGCAAATCATGTCATTGGTGCAAGGGTTATTATAGCGAACAACAATGGAAATGAAGTATATATACCAAGAATGTCTATGTCCCCATCTCAGTCTCCATGGCCATTCAAGCTAATTAGAAGGCAATTTCCAATTATGTTATTCTATGCCATGACAATAAACAAATCTCAGGGACAATCATTAGGTTCGGTAGGATTATACCTACCGACACTAGTGTTGAGCCATGGACAGTTATATGTTGCAGTTTCTAAGGTTCAGAGTAAATCAGGATCAAAGATATTAATCCATGATAAAGAAAAAAAGACCTTTGTCTCATACACAAATGTTGTCTTCAAAGAAGTCTTCCAGAATGCATAACAGGAAGCAACCTATATCTTTATGATTCTATTATGTCTCAACATTATATAGTATATGCACCTCTCTATATCTATTGCAGATCTACAATAACCATACATTTTACATCTCAACAAATATAACAAAAAAATAAAAGTCAATTTTTATACAACATTGTTGCTATTTTCTTTTTTAAAACAAAAAACATAAATATCATTAATTATTAAGAATCAAAATGTCGAACGAAATCAAAACAATAAATTGCATGGTTCTTTCTGCTTACCAGTAAAGTTGCTCTACTCTTGCTTTCCCCTTTTCGTGCTCTCCATTTTGATATGTTAAATGATATAAAACAATGATACCCAAAAAAGATTTCCTATCATTTAAAACAGCACCAACCAACAACGCAACAATGAAAATTACTCTTTTGACCCTAATGACACCTAATTAATTTCTATATACACCACCACAATTTGAATACCCGTATTAATACTACTAATACGCATGCCAATATGCTCTACAGGTAGATATTCGAAACATGTTCTACTTCAAAGAACATGCTCTTAAAAATGGTCATTTTGCAAAAGCAACCTTTCAAATAACATAATGAGATTAAAAAATGTAATCATCAACTTATATTGACATGTAATCCAAGTAAACCATTACAAATTCATTTGTCAAAATACATCACGTTTGTTGATACAATGAATTGATTCATCTATATATTCATCTATTTATCACTTCATCTTCTTCAAATCATTTAATGTTTTCATGGTCATGGAAATTATAATGTTTCTAATGAATTATCGTAACGCCTCATTATTATAATAAAAATAATTCATTGTTTCATGTTTAAAAATCAATGTTTTTTTAACATTTGACAAACACAAATCCAACCATTACGTTTCATAAACGAAATTATGATCGATTACTATAAATAAAAAATGCCAAATTTTAGAAACCCATTACTTCATCCACCAAATAAACATATCCATACATACGAAACCAAAACTGCAAACATAATTAAAAGTACTTGTGCCACACTTGCACCAAAATATTTCCACATAAGTATATATTTAGCGTTAGGAATCTAAGTCAAAAAACACCCTAAATTTTCTTAATTATTATTTTTCTGTCATCATCTTTCTGAACTTCTAACTTGATACAGTCACCTATGCATATGTTATTTTCACTAACAAATCTCTTCCATCCGGATTCCAGATAACATTCAGATATTTATCTTGCGGCCCGTCTAATTGAACATTCCCAGAACATTCCACTGCCATTTGATAGAATATACTCCTTCTTAGACCTCGACAATGCAGTTCCAACGAAAGAAGCATTAAGATACTGAAAACAAGTATTAAAAATGCTAACAAAATAACTGCACAATAAAATACATATTCAAAAAACAATATTGTTATTAAAAATATAGATAACAGTACCAGCGACGATGCACCAACATCATAATCAGTCAAACACTTAACCAACGTATAATCAACACCTGGGTCAGCAACATTTGAACCACTATTGCCACTACGAGAATAGGACGCACCATTTGTGCTATAATCAATCTCCATTCCTTCTAACGAGAACAACCTATACAAGAAAACATTATTCGACACATAATTCAGATGCAAGTACACTTCATCTTTCAAATTATAGTACTTATACATGTTTCCAATACCACCACGAAAAACAGTTGTACCATTTGCTTTCACATCAAACTTAAACTTAAAAGTATTATAACAGGGATCTCTGAACTGCATCTCTTCACCATAAATTACTTTCTTCTCCCAGAATAAATGAAAATATGCATCCAAGCAAATCATAGACTACATTCGGAGAAACAATAAATATTAGATTGGAATAAAAATCTATTATAAAACAAAATAAATTAATAAGGTTCGGAAGTTAACCTCTGTGGGGTATAACTTCACCCGAAATGAAGACAAGAACCTGAACTACATTAAATCTTCCTCTGCAATGTAACTATTACCTAACCCAGGGTATTCGATCTTAGTCCAGTTTGTGTCGAAAATTATGATTCGGAAATATCTATCACCATAGAACAAAGTACATATATAGTGCAAATCTTCCAGTTCATAGAAATCTTCAAAATGATATGGAATTCGAAAAATCCCCTTCTTGATCAAATCGTCCTCAAAATCTAAGTTCATAACATTTCCCATTGGATCTGTGAAATAGTTGGTTCCAATAACCAATTTCTTTCCCCATTCAACCATAAAACATTCTTCAAAATCCCCAAAGCCCTGTAACGCCCGTACGTGCAAGAACACAACCATATAGCACATGCATGTCAGAAAAATTAACCAAACTATGCATCAATGACATTATCACAACCATTAGAAAGACAACGAAAGTATTCATCAAAACAATGGAAGGTAACGAAAAACATATATAACCAATAATGATAACGCAGATGAACAGCAAAACTTAAAAATTACATACGTCACCCTGAGTTAGCAAACAGATGGAGTTTTGGAACAAGTTCTTGAAGCTGTATCTGCAAGAAGACGACATCTTCTTCCACGACAAAACCAGCCCACCAAAGAACGAAAAAAATGTAACGCTGAAGCTCAAACTGAGAACGAAAGCTATTGCTTTTACAATTATATCAAAATATCTGAAAATATAAAACTGTACCTGAAAATATCTGACCATATATTAATTATTAATTAAAATATATATTAAAATATATCTGACGAAGTATTAATTAGTGACTAAATTATATATTAAAGTATTTGCCAAAAAAAAAACCCGTGCATATGCACGGGTCTGATGCTAGTTAATTGAGCAATAATCTTTAGATAACCGATGATGAATCTATTTTGAAAAAGCAATGGAATCAATCTATTTTCTTTACTATTGTTTTTTATTTCTTTTTATCTTTTAAATTTTATTTCTATCTTTGTTTATCTTAATCCCCTATATTTTTTATTTTATTTGACTAACTCATTTGTATAGTTTTATAAGAACTAATTTGTTAAAAATTAATTCCGTGTTTGTTGGGAGACGCCTTAGGGTTACTTTACCCTTTCTATTTTCCTGACTACTATCTTAGCAATACTGAAGTTGCTATAGTTTAGTAGTATTATTTTGATCGCGTCAACGACAACGTTATCAAATTTGGCGCCGTTGTTGGGGAACACGGTTAGAATTTTTATCATTTTAGTTCTTATTTTTCTTTTTATTCTTTTGATTCTATTTTTTATTTTTATTTTTATTTTTTGTTTATCACTAACATTTTATTTTCTCAATTTTTGTTCTAACATTTTTTTTCTTTAGTTATTTTATTTTGTTATTTTTTTTAAGCATAGTTTTTGTTTGAGGAATTTTGCTGGGAAATTTGTGAAACTAGTTGGGAAAAACTTTGGCTAAGGAAAGATAAGGTACTTAAGTTGTCCATTGAGACACACATCTCTTTCTTGGAAGTCTACTCAACAAGCTTTCAACTTATTTCTTTTCAGAAAACCTCTTTCAAAAATGAAAATTAATTTTTCATACGAAAATAATTAACATTGTAGTTTTCAAATGGATTACAATTGCTATCCACATAAACCACGTGATTTTCAGCAACAAATTGTCACACCTACTTCTGCACCTGATATAAGTGGGTTAACTTTACGACAATTTAATAATCTATATCCTAGATCATCTTTTTTGGGATATGAGCAACAACCATATTCTGAGTGTCCACCTCTGCAACCATATGTTCCAAATAGTTTTCAGCAACAATATGTACCACCACAACAAGTTGAAGCAACCAATGGACCATCTTACAAGAAAGTTATGATATTAATGGGTGAAGTTATAGAGAAATTAGTCCATGGATGAAAGGTTGCGAGTTGATCAACGATGCATAAATATTGAGCAAGAGTGGTACAAAAATAAGCAAATACTGTCTGATATGTTGAGGGATGCAAGTAAGAACAACTTCATAGAATTACTTGTAACTGTTAATACCACCCTTCAACCACATCAGAGATTTCCTGAAAATCCAGATTTTAATGCACTTCGTCATGAAATCAAAGATGTGCTTCTAAAGTTGGCCATCAGAGCTGAACAAATGTCTGAAGATTTGAGTCAGCTAATGAATGATGTAGTGAGAAAGGTCACTTTGGAAGATATGATGAATATGATGATTAAAATGATGAAGATGAATCAGACAGACCAAAAAGAGATGATGAATGCTGCCACACAAAGCTTGCATAATCAGTCTGAAAAACCAATAGCGGAATCACATCACATTGATATATCTACTGATGGATATAATTATTGTCATAGTAATATGTCTACTGATGGACATATTAAGGATGTTGCTGAAGTTGATGAAGAAATTAAGGATTCTCACACAAACATATCTACTGATGGATATGTTGACGATGTTCCATGTGAATATAAAGTTGTACCTGTTGATGATGTTATGAGTACACATTATCATTTTCAAGAGCAAAGTTGTGAGAACAATATAATGGTGGAACCAAGTGCAGTTGAAGAGCCAACAGTATTCGAAGATGCAGCTGAAGCATCTATTATTGCAACTGACTTGGTTAATAATGAAGCAGCAGAGTCAACAACACTAGATGAAAATTTTTGCTCAGAAGATGAGATTATGAGGATTACAGATGATCCGCTTAACCATCCAAATGCACCTGATGATGCTCAAGTTGAGTTGAAACTACACACTCCACACATCAAGTTTGTTGATGTGAATGATGCAAATAAGTTGTCAGTGGTTATCTTTTTTGACATGGCTGCAGAAAAAGAAGAAAGGTTCCTACAATAGGTAAAAATCTTAGATTCAAATTCTTTTGAAATCATTGTTGATAGAAAAGTTAAATTGCATGCATATTTGTTTTTTGTTTTTTAATTTTAGTGAAAATTTAAAAAAAATTCAAAAATATGTGTTTTTGTTTTTAGTTTTTATAAAAATAAAAATGTAAAAATTAAAAGTTTTTTAATTTTAGTGAAAATTTAAAAAAAATTCAAAAATATGTGTTTTTGTTTTTAGTTTTTATAAAAATAAAAATGTAAAAATTAAAAAAATGGTACAAGCTGATTTGCACTTTGTAAAATTAAAGAAAATAAATTTTGACATATGGCCAGAT
>Ga0214544_1007380_pt1 | contig 19369 bp, 10 predicted proteins | sample CNSS3metaG_FD_160074 | JGI IMG/M metagenome (GOLD analysis project Ga0214544, IMG submission 160074) | Root nodule microbial communities from cowpea collected in UCLA plant growth center, Los Angeles, California, USA - CNSS3 | ecosystem: Host-associated > Plants > Roots > Nodule | place: USA... | reverse complement strand
ATAAAAGAATCTCAATTTAAATGTTTAATAGCATAAGTCTTTCCTTTACTAGGTAACATGCAAAATTTATCTTCTTTATTCTATTATTATTAATTTTTATTTTATTTGAAGAACCTTTTTTATTTTGCTACCATTGGCTATTTTGATATATTTTATATAATTATTTTTTTATTTTATAACTTATTATAATCGTGCTGTAATGTTGTCACTATAATTGTATAAATAAATTTTTATTTACTATAATATAAAAAATTAATGTAATTTGCATGAATGTTTTTTTATCACCATCCAACATATATTGAATTTCAAAAGATACATGATTTATGTTAAAATTTTATTATTATTAGTTTAATATTTGTTTTTTGCGTCATTTTAATCAAGTGATGTATTAAAATTTTTATTAGTGTATAAAAAATAAATTCAATAGAATTTAAAAATTAAAGTAAACAAATATTTAAAATATATTTTAATTTGAATATTTGCTTTCCTTTTATATTTTTTTATAAATATTTTTAAATTTTATCAGCTAGGTTTTATTAATATTTGCAAATTTAAAAAATGTTTTGGTTTTCATTGAATTTTATTTGGTATTTTAATTTGAGATGTATGCAATTATAATTTCTTTCTAAATATTTTATATCGAAGAAACAACTCTCCTCTTAATATTTAATATTGGATATATTATGTTTTCTTTACTGTAATTTTTTTTTATTTTATAAAAGTTAATTAACAAATATTGAAATAGTAAGAAAACGAGTATGAGTACGTGTATGAGAATATACCCGTTACCTGGTGGGGATGGGCATGAGACAAAAGTTTGATATCCATTGGATTTGGGTACATGGATGAAGATGCATTTTTTCTATGGGAATGAGTATGGAATAGCGAAACTCCTCTCCGCTCTGCCGCGTTGCCATCCCTAATTATGAGTGATTATGTTATATTCAATTTATTTAATATTTTGTGAATGGTTAAATATCTTTCATCACAAGTTAAATGCACCAAAATTTTTGAAAGAATCTTGTGTTGCTTTTATCGTTACATTTATTGTAGGCTTAATTTATTTGTAAAACAACTAATTTTATCACTAATTTCAATTCAACTACAACAAATTTTACCATTTTTTTTACAATCAATATCAAAAAATCTTTAACCTCACAAGTGTTGGGAAAAACCTTCCGAGAATCCCTTTATTAATAGAGAAATGAAATAAACACAAGGAAACACATAAACAACTCTTCCATGCCCTTTGAGCCTGAGTACACTCACACTCTCCAAAGCAATAATTTAACCCAAACCTCACACAAAGCTCTTATTACAAGAGTATAAGAAATAAGAAAGAAGAGTCAAATATAAGCTTGAAGTTTCTTTGACTTGGGGAAAGGAACATCATGAACTTAGAGTCCATTTTATAGTTACTAACACCCACCCCCTTGGTTATCATAGGCGATGTGGGACTTTTCAAGACATATTATTTTTATCAGCCGAACAACATTTAGCCACACATGAACATCTCTATTTTCTTAGACATTCAAAGCCTCCAAAGTGCTATTGCATTTCCTAGTTTGTAGCACCAAAATTTTTGTGAAAGAATTGAACTTGAGTTTCACACTTCCCAAGTGTGTGTTGTAGAACACGAAGGTGGAATTGAACCAAATAGTGGATTTAACAAGTGAAAGCACTTAAAGCATTCACATAGTTCTCAAGGTTGTTGACAAAAGAAAGAAGATGGACATCTTCCTTCAATAAGGAGATTTGATGATGATGATGACTTATGAAGAAGTATAGAAGACTTGATGATGATGCATGGAAAAATGTTGAAGACTTAAAAGAATGATTTGATTCAAGAGATGCATTGAAGACTTAAGGGTTTAATTATTTAGGTCTTGTAATATGTATGTTATTTAAAATAGTTAAATTAGCATGTTAAGAGTCAAAAGGCAAAACCCAAGTAGTAGAACACAAAGAGAATTTTATTTATTTGCAAAACTCATTGGAATAATTGATTATTGGCTTAAATAATGGTTTGGTCCTAGTTTTCCTCGATTTTTTCAATGTCGTCCTACTTTTGTTTTCTTTTTCAATTTGGTTCTAATATTCGTCAATTTTATTCAATTTGGTCCTTTTCGCTAACACCGTTAAAATAGTTAACGGATGTGAACAGTAACTGCCACATGCCATTTTGTGATTTATTTATTTATTTTTATTCTTTTTTAATTTTTTTAATTTTTTTTAATTTTTTTATTTAAAAAAAATGTACACGTGTCAAGCTCATATCATGCCACGTGTGATTTTGTGATTTTTTAATTTTTTTTTAACTTTTTAAAATTTATTTTTTTTAATATAAAAAAATCCACGTGTCAAGCCAATATTACACCACATGTCAGAATCAATTTTTTATATTCATTTTGGTCCTAATATTCGTTATTTGTTTTTAATTTGGTCCTAATTTTTTTTAAAATTTAGCATTTTTGTTCCTCTCCAAATACAAAATTTAATTTGTATATAAATATTATATGGATATTCTTATTAAAATGCGTATTTTTATTAAATATTTTTAATTTAGATTTAGAGTTGGTTTAAAATTAAATATTTTTAACCTCTTGAAATTTTAAATTAATGGTATTATTTCTTTTTTTCATTTTAATTTTAAACTAACTCTAATTCAAAATTAAGAATATTTAATAAAAATATGCATTTTAATAAAAATATCTGTATAACATTTATGCACAAATTAAATTTTGTCTTAATTTGCAGAGGAACAAAAATGCTAAATTTTAAAAACAATTAGGACCAAATTGAAAACAAATAATGAATATTGGGACCAAAATAAATATAAAAAACTGACTCTATTACGTGGATTTTTTTAAATTAAAAAAAATTATTTAAAAAAAAAATTATTTTTAAAAAAAATAAAAATCACAAGAATGACACGTGGCATGATATGAGCTTGACACGTGTACATTTTTTTTAAATAAAAAAAAAATCAAAATGACACGTGGCGGTTATTGTTTTTAACGTCCTAATTAAATAGATAAATCTAATTGAATAACACGTCGCATACTTATAATATCCAAAGAGTACAAAGTTTAGGGTATAAAAGTTTATAGTTATCCAATCATAGCAACACTGGAAACAAAGGCACTAAATTGCCTAGAACAAGATATAAAAGTTCAACAATGGTCCAAAAGACTTGCCCATTAACAGAGGGATTACAAAAATAACTAAGACTTCTTCCAACATGGACTCAATAGTGAGCCCAATACCCATCCATGATCATCAAGCTGCAGCATCCCCATTGTCACTGCGATTGCCAAGGGTTCCCACATCTACTCACATCAATAAATTGATGATCATCGCAAAAGGAGAAAATCACACACAGAACATACAAGCAAACAAGAGGGTAAGCTAGAGTGAAAAGATTCTTTTATCATACAGCTAAACATGCAATTCAAAGTCAAGGTTTCATACCAGACATCCAAACATGTGATAGCAAAACAATTTAAGATTTTAAGACTCGACTATCCAGATACATATAATGAGGCACCACCACGAAACCTTCGTGGAATTACATCCTGGCCGTGAGGCACCACCACGAAACCTTTGTGGAATTACGTCCTGGTCGTGAGGCACCACCACGAAACCTTCGTGGAATTACGTCTTGGTCATGAGGCACCACTATGAGCTCTCACAAAGAGTGTTAGGGAATTACGTCCTTACATGAGGCACCACCATGAACTCTCACCGAGTGATTCATGGAATTACGCCCATTAGATGAGGTACCACCCTGAACTCTCACCACGAGGTTCATGGAATTACGTCCATTAGATAAGGCACCACCCTGAACTCTCACCACGAGGTTCATGGAATTACGTCCATTAGATGAGACACCACCATGAACTCTCACTAGGAGGGTCATGGAATTACGTCCTATCCATACCTTATCCATGTTTCACCAACAATAAAAAGTTCTCATGCATACCAATCTCATGCCAATATATATTAGTAACCAACTATCCAATCATATCTCATACCAAGCTCATGCCAAGCACATCAATTCCAACCCATAAACCATCTAACACATGCGTATTCGCCCAATTCATACTTTAACAGAGTAACTCAATCAAACATGTGACCATCACCCAAAAACATAGAAGAAACCAGTACCTGAGCACGTCTCCTACCCAGTTCTCGCTCAGGGTGGAAGCCCTCGCTCAGGCGAGCTCCTTTTGCCTAGGTGAGAACTCGAGCAATGGAACAATGGGCTTTTCTCATGTTCTCGCTTAGGCGAGATCTCCTCGCCTGATCGCGATGGCTTCTCGCTCAAAACGTGAGCTCGTCGCCTGAGCGACAATGCGAACCAAAACCAGCGAGGGTTCCTAGTACTCTCGCTTAGGGAAGACTTGCTCGTTTGGGCGAGAATATCAGGTTCTTCCACTGTTCGCACAAACCAGCCAAGAAAATACCAAGAATACAACACCCAATGACAATCAGTTCAATCTCATGCAAGCATAAACATCAATCAAGCGTTTTAAATCAAGAAACAGCAGCCAAACATCAGGAAATTAGAAAATACGAAGGAACCCTAGCTTCCCTTACTTGTAAAATGCTAACGAAAGACATAGGCACTCAATAATCAAGCACAACAGCTCCGTGAGCCGAATCATGAGCTGGAAATACTAACCTAGAAAGAGAAACAAGGTTATCCAGATGAACCTCTACTGGACCACAAAAAATAGAGCTAAAGAGAAAGAGATATGGGTTGAAGGTCAACTTACGTGGAGTGGAAAAGAGGTTGAGCTAGCGTGAGGAGAACTGAAGGCCAAACCCTAGCAGAGTGTTACTACTGCAGCCCTAAGAGAGTGTGGGGGAGATGTTTTCTAAAAGTGATAGAATGAGGAGGTTAGGGCTGGTTTAGGGGGTTTTGGACACCCTATGGGTCAGCCTTAGGCCCATCTGATTAGGACAAGCCCTTAAATATAAGGAGCAGAAAAAATGGGTCTTACACTGTTCACATCCGTTAACTATTTCAACGGTGTTAGTGAAAAGGACCAAATTGAATAAAATTGACAAATATTAGGACCAAATTGAAAAAGAAAATAAAAGTATGAGCACATTGAAAAAACCGAACGAAAACTAGGATTAAACCATTATTTAAGCCTTGATTATTCTTAGTCATAATCGATTATCTCAGTTTAAACTGATTTTTGAGAAAAGTCTCTGTGATAATCGATTATCACTGCTGATAATCGATTATCACCTGCTGATAATAAATTATCCTGGCTAATAATAGATTATGACAGCGAAAAAAATGTTTTTGGAAAAGTTTATGTGATAATCGATTATCACTTATGATAATCGATTATCACTTATGATAATCGATTATCTATGGCAATTGTGACTTAACTTTTCATATTCTTAACCTAATTTCTAAATAGGCTTTTATAAATAGAGTGGTAGGCTTTCATTATAAAAGAATAGAAGTTAGAGAAGTTTAAGTACTTGAGAACTCTCTGTGGGAAGGCTTTGAAAAACCAGGTGTGGGTAGAGTGATAACTGTGATCTTGAGTGATTGAGTGTTGCTGTTGTTGCTAGGAGAAGCCAGTCATCCTTTGTGTGATTCAAAGGAGGTGTTCATTCCTTGTGTGATTCAAGGAAGGTGTTTTCTCCCTTGTGGATTTCAAGGGAGGTGTCTTCATCTCTTGTGTGATTCAAGAGAGGTGTTTTCTAAACCTAATCTTTCTTATCATTGATTGTAAGTTTGGTTTATTTTAGTGATTGAGTTAATCTCATTTTTGAGAGATTAACAACTGGACTAGGGGGTCTTTTGATCCGAACCAGTATAAATACTTTGTGCAATTTTCTCTTCTTTACTCTATTTATTTTATTGTGTTTATTAAAATAAAGGAAAGAATTTTAATTGATCTTTGATATTAAAAGGGAAAATTTGAAAAGCACAATTTTTATTAAAAACCAATTCACCTTCCCTCTTGATTTTTGTCCAAACACTAATCATTCCGTTGCGCGATACCAACAAAGGTAAGAAGAAAAATTATCGTAAGAGCATTATTCTTTATCGTGAGAACATTATTCTTTATCGTCAGATGTATAAGAGAATAATAGTTCACAATAACCAAATGTATGGTTTTGTGATTGCGGTTGGAGTCTAACCAGATAATGTAGTGATCCCACGAGGTTAAATATTCCTTCATTGAACTTGTGTGAGAGAGGTTAATGAGCTGAAGCTAATATTTGAATGTGAAGTTCAACGATATGTTGACAAAAAAGACATTGTGAGAGAAGTCTAAACAAGTAGAGAGGTGAAAAGGTGATCAAATATTTTTTAATGAATAGATCGTAGACGAGGTTGATGATTTGAGAAAGAAAAAAAATACATAAACTATAATAGTAACTAAAATTGGTGATGATAAAAATTATGACGTAAGTGATGATGATAAAATTATATAACATAAAAATTAAATGATACATATTAAATTAAAAAAATTGAAATTAAAATATGACTAAACAAGTTATTAATCGACTGAACATACTTAAATTCATTATGAAATTAAAACTTAAATAAATCTTGTATTATTTTAATATAGTTTTTTTAAAAAAATAATCTAAATATTTAGTTGTTACGTATTATCGATGGATTGATATAAAAGATGAAACTGATTACATTACAAATTATAAATTCAAAATTAAATTGGATTACTTTAAAATTGATTTAAATATTTGGTTATTAAGAATTATTCAATGAATAAATTAAAGTAATTTAAATTAAATTGGATTTATTTGTCTTAATCCATACCATAAATTAGTCTAAATTATTTTTTCTGCAATTTAAATTGAATTATCTTTCGTCTTAATATATGGATAATCCATTTGATGAAAAAATAGTTATATTTTTAAAAGATAAAAATAATAATTTTATTAAAAGATGTACATATACTATAATTAATATAACAAATTATGTCACTCAAAATTAAAATTACTTTTAAATATATATATTTTTATTTTATATTTGCAAGGTTTAATTGTTTTTCTTAAACAAGTCAAAATAACAAGTGTGACAAAAAAAAAAAAAAAAAAAAAAAAAACCACAAAAGAAACAAACAAGCATTAATATCGATCATTCAAAATGTCGAAATTGTAACTAATATAATTTTAGATAAATATTCGAGAAACATTTTATTTATGGAATGATCATAGTTAAATTTGTACTTATAATCTCTATTTGAATCTAAAATCCTAATTATAAATTAATATGGAGCACATATATGTCCACTTTTCTAACATTCCACTTTTACATTGTGATTATAAAAAAGATAATAAGTTGATTATTTTAATTAGTATTAAAATATAATGTTATTAAATTTATAAAAAAGTATATTTTAAAAAATAGATATAAAATAAAAAATAAAAAATAATTTAAATTAATAAAAGTGAAATGGATAAAAGAAAAAGTTACGTAACCAATATAAAAAATAATCTTATATATGTATATATAGATACACTGAGATATATAATCAATAATAACCTCCAACAATAAAATCATCATATGTATATTATGTGCATCAGGTGTTAACAGTATATGTAGAATAAAAGATTTAGAATGGTATTCAAACACACTTATAAAATGTGTGTTTGATGGGTTTTCCTAAATTTCTTTTCTTAAATTTGAAACCGTGTTTAATACTAATAATACGATACATTCTGGACAAAGAAAATTTGAATCAAACAGGTTGGTTTTTCTCCGCAAATCTTCAATTTTGTTTATGTGGCACATGACGATTGGTCTTTTACTTCGCCAGGTTAATGTTACAATTCTAATCCACGTCCACCTAAGAAGTTTGAGGTTCAATTTGGACACAATCCATTTCCCTTCATTTTTGCGCTCCCCAATTCTTCTCTTCTTGTTACTCCAAAGAGTACTTTTTTAGGATTCTCTATATCCATATTCATATTTATATTTATATTTAATTAATGTAAAAATTTCTCTCTAAAACAGAGATAGATTTAGAAAATATTACATGAGCGGATTTATTTTTCATATATACGATGTTATTAATGATAATACCTAAATTCAATCTACATTTTTTCTAGGTTCTCAGGTTCTCATACCACACTTCTTTCAATCTTATTGAATATATGAATTCACTTGGTTCAACAAAAGGAGTGTTCAGTATTTGAATTTGAAGATGTTTTCGAAAGTCATTTTCATCCCACCTCTAACTTGGTATATAATGAAAAGTCACACAAAAATGCTAGTATAATTTCTTTAAATATATTCATGTACTAAAAACAGAAAATGCAAAAAAATCTGTATGTAGAAGTTTCTCATGCGGGAATCTTGTACATTATGTATGTTAATTTCAATTAATAAAGTCGGACATAATAAGCATACATGTTAATTGGACTCAAATTTTATAACCATGGTAATGTTTGAGACATGTCTTTAAATTTAAACACCCATTTTGTGAATTAATCATGGAGTTTGCATTTAATTAATTATATTAATATAGGTTGCTTCTGTGATTATTTTTTGAATTCATTAAAATTTGCATATTATTTTTTTTTTTTATGAAACATCTCCGTTTAGCTATAGTGGATATGCAAAATGAAGCATATAGATCTTTGTTTGAAATAATAATTATATGTGATGAAAGCTGTCATATATATTTCATTTCAAACAATAATTGAAAATCTTGAAGATTATAAAGTAAAGAATGACGATGGAATAATTTACAGAATTTAGAAAGATTTTGGATCATCTTAAGAATATTGAAATGAAGTTTGATGATGAAGATAACATTTTGATTCTTCTTCATGTTTTGTCTAATATGTCTAAGCATTTTAAGGATGTTTTAGTGTTCGGAAAGCACCATGCTATTATTCTGAATGAGATTCAAATATAAATTAGAACTAAAGAGCTATAATAGGATGAATTCAAAAAGGTTTAAGTAATCATCATATAATAAACAGATAAAAGATTTGAGTATAATAATTAACACAAGAGATTAAGATATGAAAAGTTGTACAGACAAAAAAATAAGAGACATTATAATTATTTTGAATTTCTTTAATTATGAATTGATTTTTTTAGTTCATGTCTTCTTCTATTTTATATATATGGCAGGGAACGTTTATTTTCGATAATTGTAAATTAATATAATAATTGTAATATTTTAATATAATTGTTCTAATAAGGATATGAGTTGCAAATTGGTATAATAAATGTAACAATTTATTTTATTTTTTTAATTTAACTCATGTCACTAATGTTATGGACAATAAAGAGATAGCAAATTTTATTCAATAGTTTTTACTTAATTACAATTTTAAATTTTATATAATAAAAAATACATTAATCAATTTCTTAATTTTTAGTTTCAAATTTTTATTAAATAAAAAAAATCATTAATCAATTATTCATTATTTGTTTCATTTACATATCTATCTTTTGAAACTAAATTCAGAATTAAATTTTGATGTCATATATTTATGGTATAGTTATATTATATTTAAGAAATGGTTAATTATTTGTAAGATTTACAAAGGTTTAGACTATTTAGTAATACAATTAGGTCAATATTTTTTTTAACATTGATAAATGTTTGAAAAATAATATTTATAATGTATAAAAGTTTTATTAATTTTTATAAGGTCAAGATATAAAAAATAATTTTTATAATGAATAAATATATTATTTTAGAATAATTTGGAATTTAATTTTATAGTTTATTTCTACAATTTAATGCACAAATAAGAACTCATACATATTTCACCAAATAATTATTATATAGAAAAGTCAAAATGATTTTTTATGCAATCTTATATATTTTAATCATTTATAAAATATTATGATAAAATACATTTTATTAAAAAAAAATACATAAATAATATAGATAAACTTTAACAATAAAATAATAAAATATTACTGTTAAATTTTACAAAGTGAATATTTATATTTTAATAAATTTAAATTTATATAATAAATATATTCTATTTTTCCAAAAACAAAATCATATAAATCCGTATATTTGTAGATCTACCACCATCTAGCACTGTTTTTTATGCAATCTACAATTTTGCCTCCTATTTGAAGAAGTGCACCTCAGCCAAAGAAAATTTGAATCAAACAGGTTTGGTTTTCCTGCTCCAATCTTCAATTTTGTTTACGTTTCACATGACGATTGCTCTTTTACTTGGCTCAGTTATCGTTACATTTCTAATCGACGCCCCACCAAAGAAGTTTGAGGTTTAATTTGGGCACAATCCATTTACCTTCATTTTTTCTCCCCAATTCTTCTCTTCTCATTATTTCAAAGAGTATAATGAAGAAGACAAGTTGCCCATAATTTAATTCATGTCTCATTTGAAAAAGTATTACGGAGATATGTATATTTCTATATCCAATTGAAAAAGTCAAAAATTCTCTCTATCCATATTCATATCCGATCAATGTAGAAATTTTCTGTTAGAATAAGATAGATTCCGACAATGAACGAGTTTATTTTCTATATCTGTGCTGTTATTAATGATAATACCTAAATTAAATCTACACTTTTTTTAGGTTCTCAGGTTCTCATATTCCACTTTTCTTCCAATTTTCTTAAATATATGAATTCACTTGGTTTAACAAAATGAATTTTCGGTTTTTGACTTTGAAGATGTTTTCTAAAGTCATTTTCAACCTGCCTCTAACTTGGTATATGTCGAAAAGTCACACAAAAGTGCTAATATTACTTCTTTAAATATATTCATGTACTAAAAACAGAAAATGCACAAAATCTGTATGTCGAAGTTTCTCATGCGGGAATCTTGTACATTATGTTAATAAGCATAGCAGTTAGTATTTAATTAATTATATTAATATTGGTTGCTTCTGTGATTTTTTGAATTCATTGAAATTTGCATATTATTTTTTTTTTTCATGAAACATCTAGGTCTTACATTTTCATTTCTTATCAGAAATCACATGGATTTCTTTCCTTAGATATATAGCTATAGTGGATATGCAAAAGGAAATATATAGATCTTTGTTTGAAATAATAATTATATGTGATGAAATCTTTCATACATATATTTTGTTTGAAACAATAATTGAAAATCTTGAAAATTATAAAGTAAAGAATGACGGTGGAATAATTTACAGAATTGAGAAAGATTTTGGATCATCTTAAGAATATTGAAATGAAGTTTGATGATGAAGATAAGATTTTGATTTTTCTTCATGTTTTGTCTAATATGTCTAAGCATTTTAAGAATGTTTCAGTGTTGGGAAAGTAACATGCTATTATTCTGACTGAGATTCAAATATAAATTTGAACTAAAGAGCTATAATGGGATGAATTCCAAAAGGTTTAAGTAATCATCATATAATAAATGGATAAAAGATTTGAGTATTATAATTAACACAAAAGAGATTAAGATATGAAAAGTTGTACAGACAAAAAAATAAGAGATATAAATGTTTGAAAAATAATATTTATAATGTATAAAATTTTTATTAGGTCAATATAAAAAATAATTTTCATAATGAATAAACTTATTATTTTAGAATAATTTTGAATTTAGTTTTATAGTTTATTTTTTACAATTTAATGCACAAATATGAACTCATACATATTTCACCAAATAATTATTCTATAGAGAAGTCAAAATGATTTTTTATGCAATCTTATATATTTTAATCATTTATAAAATATTGAAATCAGTTTTCATTTATTTATAATTATTTTTTAAAAAGATATTTATAATTATATGATAAAATAATTTTATTAAAAAAATACATAAATAGTGTAGATAAACTTTAACAATAAAATAATAAAATATTACTGTTAAATTTTACAAAATGAAATATTTATATTCTAATAAATTTAAATTTATATAATAAAAATATTCTATTGTTCCCGAAAAAAATCCATATAAATCCGTACATTTGTAGATCTAGCACCATCTAGCATAATTGAAGAAGTGCACCTCAGCCAAAGAAAATCTGAATCAAACAGGCTTGGTTTTCCTGCCCCGATCTTCAATTTTGTTTACGTGGCACATGATGATCTGATGATCGGTCTTTTTCTTGGCCGGCCAGGTTAACATTACAATTCTAACTGTCGTTCCACCCAAGAATTTTCAGGTTCAATTTGGGCACAATCCATTTATCTTCACTTTTTCGTTCCCCAGTTCTTCTCTTCTCATTACTCCGAAGAGTGTAATGGAGAAGACAAGTTGTCGATCGAAGCAAACGAGTCTAATTCATGCCTCAATTGTAAAAGTATTATAGCGGGGATATGTACATTCCTATATCCAATTGAAAAAGTCGAAGATTCTCTATACCCATACCCATATTCAATCAATGCAGAAATTCTCCGTCAAAACGGGAATAAGTTCGGACAATACCACGGGAGCGAGTTTATTTCCCATATCTATGTTGTTACTAATGATCATACCTAAATTCAATCTACACTTTTTATAGGTTTTCAAGTTCTCATATTCCACTCTTCTTCAGATCTTCTTGAATATATGAATTCACTTGGTTCAACAAAAGGAGTGTTCGACACTTGAGTTTGAAGATGTTTTCGAAAGTCATTTTCAACATGCCTCTAACTTGGTATAAATGAAAAGTCACACAAAAGTGCTAGTATTATTTCTTTAAATATATTCATGTACTAAAAACAGAAAATGCAAAAAATCAGTGTGTCGAAGTGGGAGGGAACTTTAAATTTTAATCAGCGAGAAAGTATTTGACATGGGCCACTGACTTCAGTAAGTGGGAGGGAACTTAAATTTTAATCAGCGAGAAAGTGTTCGACCCGGGTCGCTTACTTCATTAAGTGGGAGGAAACTTAAAATACAAGTTTATAAAGAACCCTTGTTTTATTGATCATTTCGGGTGTCTCGTTAAAAACTCTCTGACTAAAACCCTCCTTAGAAAAAAATGTTGGGTGAGGAAAAAGAGTATACCCAGGGTTACAAATTGTTCAACTTTTTACAATACATCTTGGATTTCTTAGCTAAAATAAAACTTGAGGTGAGATATATTCCACGTGTTAGGTATCACATCTCTTGATAGGTGCTCCAACCTGTTGACGTCTCCACCTACATCTTCGAATACTCTATATGGACCATCCCAGTTAGTCGAATACCTCTCATCCTTTTCTCTCGCGCTACTAGCCATTCTCCGTACCAAGTCTCCTTTCACGAATACTCGAGGCTGAAGTTTGGAATTGTATTTTCTCGTGGCTCTCTGTTTTGCCGCCATGTTTTTGATATGCGCCTTTTCTCGTAGTTTTGTTAGCAAGTCAAGGCCGGTGCGTAGACTTTGTTGATTTGCTTTGTCGTCATACAATTGCCTTCTTAAGGAGGGTTCCTCGATCTCGACTAGGATCATAACTTTCGTTCCGTATACCAAACTGAAAGGAGATTCGTTGGTGGCCGATTCTGAAGTACATCTATATGTCCATAACACTTCAAACAATTCTTCTAGCCACTTTCCCTTTGCTCCATCTAATCTTTTACGCAGCTCGACCAATATTACCTTGTTGGCGGCCTTTGCTTGTCCATTTGTTTGTAGATGTCCCACTAAACTAGTAATATGCTTGATTCCTAGGCCAGTATAGAACTTGGCTAATTCTTTGTCTATGAATTGTCGTCCATTATCAGTTATGATTGTGTGCGACACCCTATACCGGCATATTATGTTCTTCTAGACGAATTGTTGAACTTGTTTTGCCGTGATGGTGGTCAGTGGTTGGGTTTCAATCCATTTTGTGAAGTAGTCAATCCCTACAATGAGGAACTTGACTTGCCCTTTCTTAGGAGTGAACGGTCTTAAGATATTCATCTCTCACTTTGCAAATGGCCATAGGAGAGTATGGAATGTAGTTCCTCCTGTTTTTGGTGAATAAGATTGCCATGCTTTTAGCATGGTATATATTTCTTGACAAAGGCGTGGCAATCTGCCTCCATGGTTGACCAAAAGTAACCAACCCTTAAGATGCTTGTTGTCATGGTCCACGATCCAGAATGATAGCCATATATCCCTTAATGAATTTCTTTTACCACGTATTGTGCTTGTTCCTTCGTGACGCACTTTAGCAAAGCTTGACCATACCCGTGCTTGTATAGGTCTTCCCCAATTAATGTGTAGTGCACTGCTTTTGACAACCATCCCTTGTTGACATTATTGGGGGGGTTGCCAGTTTTCAGGTATGTATGTATGACGACATCCAACCATCATTGTTGTTGTGTAGGTTTAGACATGTGTTTGTTGTCAAGGGTGTCGTTAGTGTTTGCTGTAGTAGGGATTTGTATCTTCCTTTTTGCCTGGTACTTGTAAACTTTGATAGGGCATTTGCTGGTGTGTTGTCGTCTCTTGGTATGTGCATTATTTTTACCTCATCGAAGCCGAAGTTTATGATGTTGCGGACTAGGTGATAGTATTGCAGGAGTGTTGCATCCTTATTTTGAAACTCGTTGTTGAGATGACCTACTGTTAATCTGTAGTCGATTTTCCATGTCAACACGCGCACTCTAACTTCTCGTGCTAGTGAAAGTCTAGCTAAAATGACTTCATATTCAGCTTGATTATTAAGAGTTTTGAAGGTGAAATGCAAGGACTTTTTGATAAGTATTTGGTTTGGGCCCTTTAGGACGATGTCGATGCTTGCTCCTTTTTTGTTAGAGGAACCATTAACATACAAGACCCATTGTTCCTCTTGTGGCATTTATTGGAGGTTGTTGATGAAGTCCAAAAGTATTAGGCGTTGATTGGCCCGTGTGGTTCGTAGCAGATGTTGAATTCAGACAACTCAATGGCTTAAGATGACATTCATCTTGATAAGTCAAGTTTCTAGAGGATTCTCTAGATGGGGTAGTCTATTTTTACAATGACTTGATGATTCTAAAAATTGGGTCAGAGCCTTCTTGTTGCATTGACTAAGGATAATGCCAACTTTTCTACCATATGATACTTGGTTTCCGGATCCTACAGCGATCTACTGACAAAATATACTGGATACTGAATAACAACTGATTCTTGGACTAAGGCAGGGTTGGCCGTACCTTCTGTGGTCGTATTGTATACTAGTAGTGGGAGGTTGACGTTTGGTTTGCCCAAGACTAGAGGAGACACCAAGATTCCTTTTAGATCTTGGAATATTTGTTCACATTCTTCACCCTAGGAGAACTTAGTGGACATTTTGAGGAGAAGAATGATGGATAGCATTTTGTCTGCTAATTTGGGTAAGAATCTAGATATGGTTGTAAGGCGACCTATCAATTGTTGTACCTCCTTTGCATTTGTTGGACTACACATTTCTATTATGGCCTTGCATTTTTCAAGGTTCGCTTCGATTCCATGTTGTGTTAGCATAAAGCCCAAGAACTTTCCGTCATCAATACCAAATACACACTTTTCAGGGTTGAGTTTGAGGTTGTGCTTTCGTAGTGCCGCAAACACTTCGGCTAAATCCTTGGAGTGCTGCAAGTGGCTAGGATATTTAACAACCATGTCGTCCACATATACCTCGATACAATTGCCCATTAGGTGGTTAAAAATTTCATCTATTAACCTCTGATAGATAGCGCCTGCGTTTTTTAGGCCAAAGGGCATCACTTTGTAGAAGTAATTAGCACCTTCGGTTATGAAGGCGGTTTTAATCATGTCAGATGGGGCCATGAGTATTTGGTTATACCCAGAGTAAGCGTCGAGGAAGCTTAGTACGTGGTTTCCGGTTGCTCCGTCTATTAGTTGATCAATGCTGAATAAAGGGTATGCGTATTTTGGGCAAACTTTATTTAGGTCAGTATAATCAACACACATTCGCCATTTGCTGCTGGATTTCTTTACTAGGACCACGTTGGCCAACTAAGTTGTTTAATGGGTCTCAACAATGAATCCGACCTTTAGGAGCTTTATTGCTTCTACTTTTGCTACCAGCCTTCTTTCCTCGCCTCTCTGAAAATCGATAATTTGTGGACGGCTACTTGGGGGTCAACGTCGGGCAAGTCTATCGCGAACCAAGCAAACAAATCTACGTTATCCTTTAGCGTTTCTTCAACCAAATCTTGGTTGCTGCAGTTCAAGCTTGCGCCAAGTTTGAGAGCTTTCCCTAGTGACAGCTCCAATGTCTTGGTTTCTTCCACTGGTTTGATTCGCGAATCGCAACCTATCCTTGGATCCCGATCTTCACCATTTAAGGTAAGGCTGGCTCTGGATTGTTGTTCAATACGGTTGCCGGTGAGGATCGGCTCTTCCGACCGTAAACTTGCAATATAACATTCGTGTGCTAGCCATTGATCGTCACAGATGGTAATGATGTCATTGGATGCAGACGAGAATTTCATAGCTAGGTGCGGTGTAGAAACTATTGCACCTAAGGTGTTGAGGGAAAGCCTCCCCAAAAGGACGTTGTAGGATGTGTACGCTTCAACTACTAGGAATTAGCCTAGGATGGTTTTGGTCTGGTTCCCTTTGCGGAATACTGCATGTAAATCGATGTATCCACACGTGCATACTCTTTCACTTGAGAATCCGTAAATAGGCTCATCATAAGGTATCAAAGCCTCGACGGTGAGTTGTAGTTTTTGGTAGGTTGCCTAGTATACAATGTCCACTAAGCTTCCCTGATTTATCAACACTTTCTTAACTGCAAAGTTCTCAAGCTCTATGGTGATGACCATCGAGTCATCCTGCTCTTGATCTACGCCTTGGTAGTCTGCGTCGGTGAAAGTTATTGGCGGCATTCTCTGTCGTCTGTGTGAGCGAGTGACAACATTGACAAACTGAATACATCTGAGGTGCTTTTTCCAAGAAGATGAAGAGTATCCTCCTCCTGCGAAACCACTAGATATGGTGTTTATGGTGCCGCGTAATTGGGGGGTTTGCGTGGTTGATGTCGGTGTGGCTTGGGGGGTTATTCCTTCGCTTACTTTCTTGGTGGTGATGGTTGTTTTGGCGGCCATGGGTTGAATCGCAATTCCCTACTAGTCCAGAGTTATATTCCCATTCTCTTTTGATGAACCGCCTAAGGTGGCCGACAAGTATCAATTCTTTGATCTTATCTTGCAGCGCCTTACACTTATTTGTAGTGTGACCGTTATTACGATGATACTTGTAGTATTTATTCATATCGATGTTGGGTGGGTTGATGGTCTTGCGAAGGGGAATGAGGTCCGTTTGTAGGGCTTCGTCAAGGATACGCGACCGTTGAGCACTTAGGGGGGCATACCTTGAATACCAAGGTGGTAAAGGTTCTCTAGGCCTAGAGTTTTCACGAATGATTTTTCGCTCTTTCGATCAACGAGATGGAAGTCAGTGTAGAAACCTGATCCGTAAGGTTTTCATTTCTTCCATCCATATATAATCTGTCGCACGTAGCTTGAGTTCATGCATAGTAGTCGATGGTCAGAGGTAGAGATTATCTGTAAATGGTCTAGGCTTTAGTGCAAGGGTCATACACTGAAGGATCATTTCCTTACCGAAGCGGTCGATGAAGGCTCTTAGAGTCTCGTATCTTTCTTGCCCAACGTTGAGGAGGGATAGGGGGTGGCCTGGTGAGCACAACTTCCGACAAATTGGGTTGTGAAAAGGTGGGATAAGGTATCGAAGTAGTCTATGGAGTACGGGGATAGAGACGTGAACCATTCCAGGGTTGGTCACTTGAGGGTGGTGGGGAAAGCCTTACACATGACAAAATCTTCACTCGTGTACAAGCCGACGTGGGTGACATATATCTTGACGTGCTCGTTGGGGTTCGTGTCTCCCCCATAGCATTCTAGTGTGAAGGCCTCCCATTGGCTGGGGAGTGGAGTTTCCGTGATTCCATCAATGAAAGGATGGTGACGTTTGTGCAAATGTGTTGGTATAGGGTGTCGAATAATGGTTGGGAAAGTTATGGAGTGATGATGGGGAGAGATATGGTTGGTAGGGAGAGTGGGTGTATGGTGGGTGGGAATGGTAGTTGTGTGGTGGGTCGTGGTGAAGGTGTGGGGAGTAGGGTTATACTCACTTTCTTCTTCAGTTGGTTGACACACAGGAGTTTTGGAGTCCATTTGAACCTCTATCTTCCTTCTAAGCCTTGAGTTCTCATATCTTAGAGCCTTCATCTCATCAACACTGCACTTCATAAAATCAGTGAACTCCTGCTGCATTTTGGCATGTCCTTGCAGGATGGCGGCCAAGTCCATCTACTTTGTTACAACCTCCTTAGGCCTTGCTTTAGGCTCATTTGAGATGCCAACTCTATTGCGTGTTGAAACCATCTTCACAAGTTCTCGGATTACTTTGGTAAGATACTAACTTGTGTCCCACGGTGGGCGCCAATTGTTCATGCCGAAATAATAATAAGATATTAGTGAACATAAATTATTTCTTACCCAATCCTTGATTTCCTGAGATGGATACTTCTAGATCCTGTTGGATATGCCTTCATGTCTTGTTGTTAGATTGAACATTTTGGAGGTTACCTGCAAAAAGGACTCCGACGATCAAGTCAATGAGATCTCTCAAAAGTCAAATCATAGTTTTAGGAATTAAAGAATTGCGTACCTTTAATTGTTAGGGTCCACCTGTATTTATAGAATATTAATCACAAATTACCTGGTTAATGGGCTGGGCCTTTATTGGACCTGCTAGGTTTCTTTTAGGCTTATGTCGACCTACTTAGGGCCAAGTATCAGGCTTAGGGATTGATTTTGTGTATTTGGCTATTATTTCATAAGTTCAAAGTAGGTGGTCTATGCTGATATGTAAGTTTAGCCGCTACGTATGCATTAGTTTTGTATGTGGTTGATTGGCGATGTAATCAAGCAAGACTATAAGTTGACGACTAGGGTCGGGTATTCATAGTTTCCGACTCTATCTGCATAGTATAGTACATTATCAATAATGATTTCCTCGCCACATACTATTGTCTTTTGAATTCAGTGAGTTATTTGCTCCCTTCCTCACATGACATCATATACTTATCATTATTGAAATGCATTTGTGTGTTAATTTTTTTATGATAATAACAAACAATAAAATCATTTTTATTGTTATTATGATAATTATAAAATTAAATATAAATAATTATTATAATTTTATTGTAAGAGTTTTTATTTATTTCGTAGATAAATTTATAATTAAAAAATAGTGAAATTTAAAAAATAATTAAATAAAGAAAATTTGAAAACTCATAAAAACAATCACTTAATCAATAAAATTAGTAAAATAAATATTTTAATTTAAAAAATTATTTAAAAAGTAAAATTACAAAACAATTATGCACACCAAAAATTTCTTTTATATATATATATATATATATATATATATATATATATATATATATATATATATATATATATATATATATATATT
>Ga0214544_1007378_pt1 | contig 19372 bp, 8 predicted proteins | sample CNSS3metaG_FD_160074 | JGI IMG/M metagenome (GOLD analysis project Ga0214544, IMG submission 160074) | Root nodule microbial communities from cowpea collected in UCLA plant growth center, Los Angeles, California, USA - CNSS3 | ecosystem: Host-associated > Plants > Roots > Nodule | place: USA... | reverse complement strand
AAAAAAAAAAAGAGTGTATAATTATATATATATATATATATATATATATAAGATTAATTAATTAACTATGAATATTTTAATAATTTAAACGGGAATAGAGATATGGCGAGGACGGAAATTATAGTGGGTATGGGAATGGGGACGAGGACGGGACAAATATGTACATCCCCATATCCAATTGAAAAAGTCAGAAATTTTCCATATTCATACTTAGTTAATGTGGGGATTCTCCGTCAAAACATGGACGAATTCGAATAATATCCACATAATGAGTTTATTTGTCATCCCTAATTACAAGTAATACTTTTAGTGTGATTGATCTTTCTTTTCTTTTGTATTGGTGATGATTTATCGGATTTGAGAATTAAACCTTTTGAAGAAGGGGAAATGATGTGGACATCATTGACTAAGCTGAAAATATATATAAAAGTTATATATATTATGTCACTCATGAAAATGATTTACAATAACTTTTTCCTTTTAGTTTTTTCATTAATATATTAGTCTCTCGATTTTTTCTTGACTCACTATTAGATTTTTTCATATTTCATGGAATTTTTTTTACAAATTTATTATAAAATTTTGCAAGAAAATATTTTTTTTACTACTTTTCCTACAAATTTTAATTGACATTTAATTTCTTTATAGGTAACTATTACTTGCAAAATTATAAAATACGTATGTATTTTCTACAAATTTTCTGCAATAAATGTTTTGTGCAAAATAATTTACGAAAATATTGGTAACAAATTTTGCAAGCAATTATTCATAACAAAATTTGTAAGTATTTTATAAAAAAAATTAAAAAAATTAACAAAATATATATTTTTTAGTAATGACTATTTCTCCTAACTTCTAAGAACGAAAAAAATACTCTCTCATTTTATATATAAAAGTGAAATAAATAATGGAATTTTGTACGGACTAATGGCATATTTATTTCAATAGAATAATTAAAAATTTATGTATGTACACGGTTCCCTTTGTTACCAAATTTTGCCGAGGTATGATATATATATATATATATATATATATATATATATATATATATATATATATATATATATATATATATATATATATATATATAAAGGGAATCTTCTTAAGACATGGACAATAAATGTGGGTGCCTATATTAACAAAAAAATATATAGCCATGATCGAACGTCCACGATGGTAAACCTTTTTCTTAATAAAAAAATGGAGTTAATGTTAGATTTGGTTGCTGGAGATGTTAGTATTTGCTTTCCTGTAATGGTTTGATTCCTTTCTTTAGTAAAAGACTCTTTTGAAAGAATACAAAGGACAGTAAACTTTATGGCAAACAAAAGTGTATTCATTGTTAAAGGAGTGAAGAATCAATACACGTTATATCTACTTTTGTTTTCTTCTTAGTTTTAAATGAAGTAAAGTTTGTGTCATTAAAGTATAGAACATTTGTCTTGAATAGTGGGGAAGGATAACGAGGTTGTAAAGAGAAGGAGATGCTCTTGTTTCAAGTTATTTGTTTGGTATGCCTAGTGGAAGTAGAAGGAGTTGTGATTGAAAAAAGGTGAAAACTTTAAAGAAGTTAAGGTAAAAGAAGAATGTTCACATATAATAACAAGAAATATAGGGTTTGAAAAGGATGAAAGCTGCAAGATAGAGTGAAATGGTTTAGAAGGGTCAAATAGTTGACATTACGTGGAAGATTTTGTAGGGAATATGTTGCTACGTAATAAATAAGGCTTGAAATTATAACTTTTAGATTTATTGATTAAAATGCAAATAGCCATGATAAATTTTTGTTGACTAATAAGCACTCAATTTAATAATTTGTATGAAAATTAAGGAGGTAAGTTTAATTTTCAGTGAAGCAAATATTATTGAGGAGAGATTATTTCAAATGACAAGATAAGAGAGTCAAGTTAAGTTATATTCGTAGAGTTTGATTAATTTCTAAGAACACAATATTCATGAATAATAGATTATTGCAAAGCACATCAATTATCTAAAAGTTATTATTGAATTTAACAACTTATTATTCAATCGTTACACTTGAACAACTACACACTTACTTTACTTTAAAAGAATTAAATTCTAAAAAACAAAACAATAAATTCATACATTTATATATATATATATATATATATATATATATATATATATATATATATTAATATGAATTATTTAAATTAGCAACTACATTTATACATTTAAAATTGCAAGGAAGATTGCAAACTCACACAATCTTACAAGTTTTCACCCTCAAATCAAGTTGATATGGAGGCTGAATTGGAAGTTGGCCAAATCAGAGCATTTTTTTTTCAAGTTTGCTCGTCATTAGACGCCTCGATCTTCCCTGATGTTGTGATGTTACGGTTTAATTGGTTTTGTGATGGGTTTAGGGTTTGACGGTTCCGATGTTTTATAAAAAATTGATCTAACCCATGTTTTACTAAGAAAGTAACTCGACCCAACCTAAAAGCTTAACACTTTTCCCACTCTTTTTGTTAGGGCTAGCTTTCACATCTCACAAGCAAAGAAGACTTACAATACACACAAAACTTCACAAATCCTTGCAATCAGTACCCTCATTATTGTCAACTCTAATTGTCCTAGTCGTTGTTGTCGCCACCTTTATCACCCTCATCGCCACCCTTCCTTGTAACTTTGTTCTTCTACTCATTTTCTCAGTGTGTTTGTTCTACTTCTTTTTCTCTCCTCCTGTCGCCTCTCTCTATTTACAATTTTAAGAAAAATAATGACGTCAAGTGGAAAAGGAAGTGGAATTGGAGTAAGGATTGATCCTACATGGAGTCAATGTGTTTCTATTGATAGGAAAACAAGAAATGTGAAATGTAAATATTATGAAAAAGTATTAATGGTTGGAATTTATCGATTGAAGCATCATCTAGTAGGAACTTCAAAGGATGTTGCAGCATGTATAACCGTTCTTGAATAGGTTAACAAATCAATGTTGGATGTGGTTTCTATGTTGCAATAAAATTTGATTAAAAAATCAATATCTAGAGAATTTGAGCGGGATAATACTGTGCATGATTCAAAAAAATGCTAGAAAAATATCAAGTCAAGAAGAGAGTGAGAAGTCATCCCGTATTTACAACAACGTTATTAATGTAGCAAAGAATGAAGAGTTCACAAGGATGCTTAAGTTTGTTGCAAAACATGGTGTTGGATTTAAACCAACACCATACCATGAGATTAGGATGAAATATTTAAAGCAACATGTTGAAAAGACCAATCTAATGTTGGAAGAATATAAACTATTTTGGAAGAAAAATGACTGCATAATAATAGATAGATGGATGGATTGATAGGAGGATCCGGACTATACTTAATTTTCTAGTTAATAGTCCAAAGGGGACTATCTTTTGGAAGTCTATTGACACTTCTAACATATGCAAGACAAATGAATTTTTTTTAGGATGATGGATGATGTTATTGAGGGGTGGGGATGACAATGGGTCGGGTCGGGTACAAATAGTTCTTATCCACAACCTGAATTGCAATAGAAAAATTCACCTATTACCTGCTAAGTACCCGTTTAAAAAATACCCACGAATTTTTTAAATCCACATGTACCCATAGATACCCATAAATATTTAAAAAAAGATATTTTATAAATTTTTAAAATAAAATATAAATATAATTTAAAAATATATAAAATAATATATAAATTAAGTTTTAGTTTAATTAAATTTAATCTAATAAAATAAATATTAAATTTTAATTAAATTTAACTTAATAAAATATAAATTAAATATTAATTTCAATTTTTCATGTGTAACAGATACCCGCGGTATAGATATTATGATACATGCACTCGACCCATTTATGAATGAATATTAAAATACCCGCGCGTTGGTACCAACTATCTAAATACCTGTTGGTACCAACTATCTGTTACAAATTTTATCCGTGGGTACCCGCGAGCACATGTATTTTTGTCATCCCTCTTAAGGAGGCTAAGGAAGAGAATGTGATCCAAATTGTAATTGATAATGTAGCAAATTACAAGGTCGCTAAAGAATTGTTAATGCAAAAGAGATAAAAGTTATAGTAGACACCTTGTGCAGCTCACTAGACCGATTTAATGTTGGAAGATTTTGAGAGGAAAATACCACTTCATCATGAGACAATACCCAATGGTAAGAAAATCATAATTTACTTCTATTCAAGTTATTTCTTTGTTGCACAAATTTACTAAAGAGTCATATTTAATAAGACTTGCCAATACTTGTTTCTCACTTATTATTTGGCTTTGACATGCTTGAATGAAAACAAAGAGTTACTTATTTGGATGTTCTCATCAAAGAAGTGACAATCTATTCAATTGGTAAAGACTAGAGATGAAGGGTTTGTGGAAAATTTGATATTAAGAGAATATGGAAAAATATTTTGAATTGCTTGAAGGGTTCTCTTCCCCTAATTAAGGTGTTGTGCATGGTAATAATAACTAATTACCTTTTACTTATAAACTTTGTTTTTGGGAGATTAATTTATTTATTTTTATCTTACTTAGCTATACTTCTCTTTGGGAAATCACCGATCAAAGATGAGATAACCAATTGCATAGGTCATTGCATGCTAGAAGTCATTACCTTAATCCCATGTTTCATTATGATGCTTAGTTTATAGTTAATTATGAGATGAAACGTGGAATGTATGATTGGATATATAGGTAGGAGACATTTATGATATTAGTAGGATTGATGCTCAAATTGAGAGTTTCAACAACAAATTTTTTTTAGTCTGACAACATGCACTCAACCAAAACTTCATCACAATGTTGGAAATCATATGGTGATAAACATCTAGAATTACAAAGATTTTCAATTATAACATAAAGTTTTACTTGCAGTACATTTGGTTGTGAGCATAATTGGAGTTATTTTGAGAGGGTAAGAACTTAAATTTATGAAATTGATTTTATAATTATTTTTCTAAAGGCTAGTATGATGTGCTAATTAATTTTATAATTATTTAGGTCCACACCAAGAAAAGAAATCATTTATAGCAAAAGACCATGAATGATGTAATGTTTGTGATTACTAACTCGAGATTGAAGAAGGATGTCAAGAAAACAAAGGATTATAACATTGATGATCTTACTTCTGATGATGAATGGATTGTGGAGGAAAATGAGGCAAATTCAAGTTTGGATGAAGAAACTTTGGTTGAAGTTAGAGAAAATGAAGTTGTTAGTAGAGGTTTCTCTAATTGTTGATAATGATGAAGGTCATGGAGGAGACAACATTAATGAAAATGAAGATCATGTGGTGGAAAACAACAAATATCCTATATTTGATATTCCTTGGATTTTTGCTTGTATTAAACATTTATGAATTTATTAATTGTTTATGCATGTCTATTTTATGACTTATGAACCTACTTTTAGTTATGTTATGAACCAATTTCAAGAATTATGTATGAGTTAATTTTTTCATTTTTATTATTTTTAATGATGCACATATTTTTAAATATATTTTTTCATCTACTTGTAACTCTTACAAGTTGAGTTATGATCTCGAGCTATAAGTTTCTATGCTTTTTCAATACCTTTACGATCCTCTGAGTTTGACAATATTGTTAAAAGTAGAAGTTTTGAAACCGTTTTGTTATTGAAAGATGTTGTAAGAAGGTGATGTTATAAATATAATATTTAAGTGATCACAATTCTGGAAGAAAAAGGTTATCTAATGAATGCTAAGATAATAGTTATATTCCTAATGTGTCTTGCAAAAGTATGTAATAGAAAATTAAAACTCAAGGAAGAAGTTATGTATCAAACATATTGAAGGGAAGTTACTTGTTCCTTGATCAGCGAAGATACTATAAGAGTGTGGAGCAGATAGAATCACATGCCGGATGTTGCTTTGTAAAATATGACAAATGGACATTTAAATAAGCATAATTTTTCATATAAACAGAGTAAATGTAAAACTACTCAACAATAAATTTTAATATAGGTTTTCTTATTTGTATTTAGGAGTGAAAAAAATTACTTTGTACTAAATCCAATAACGTTCAAACTTGAAATGATGAAAACGGAAGATTGTACTTGTATTCTTGTTCATCAGCCATTTCTATTTCTTATGCAAAGTTATTTTGTATCCTCGTTAATCTATCTTCCTTACCTGTTACGTTCAGAATTGCATTTCAATTTATCACATTATTCTTTGATATATTTATATATAAATATAAAAGCGAATCCTGCTTAGGACAAGAACACTAAATGTGGTTGCTTATATTAACAAAAATATACCCATGACCGAACCTCCATATTGGTGGTAAACTTTTTGCTTAATATAAAAAGAAATTAATTTTATATGTGGTTGCTCCTCAAATGGTGCGAGTGCGAGACAAAGAAAAAGAAAAACGAATGTTAATATTCCAATTCTACAAAAGAATTGAAGGCAAAAGTTCCAAAAAAGTACGTTTGGAGCAATTGCCAAACAGTGTTTTCCTTGTCTTTTTCTACAATGATGAAGACGATAATGGCTTTAAATAAATAAGGTATAGCTTATAAGGCATCATCCCTGTAATAGCTAGTTGTGTGAGTAGAAAGAATTGTGATGATTTGGTTTAGATCCTTTGTCCGACATAGACAAAAAGTTAATCGCAGGAGGAACAAGTTCCATAGTTCTATTATTTTAAAAATATTACAATGCAATCTCATCATATCTACTATAGTATTTGCTAGGTTATTCGTAAATATCAGGAAAGAGTAGCTATGTGTAATTCATATCATCAAATCATAAGTTAATTTATATAACATTTGAAGAAAAATCATAAGATAAACTATTTAACGCTATTCAGTTAATTTAATTCATATAACATTTGAAGAAAAAATCATACGATATACTGTTTAACGCTATTGAGTGTAGAAGACTTCTTACAATCATTTCATTCATAAAGTATGGAGATGAAATTGGTACAGAATTTATAACAGTTTTAATTGAAATTTAAGAACTAAATACATGATTAATCCAGAGTCACTGAAATGTATCATAATCACAGTAACTCTTAATTACACAATACAGTCGGAGTATAATGATTTGTTTGCATCATCTTGTCATGGATTATCATATATGACTAAAATCTCGATTTTTTATAATCTTTATTCTGAAATAAAAATTATATTTTTCATAATAATCATATTAAATATCATTTCTGATTAAACCAAAATGCAAACTATTTTACACTAAGAATTTATGAAAATCATACAAACTCATAACTGAGGAAAAGTACATATAAGTAAAGCACATGTAACAAACTCCGTTTGGTATAATATTAATTTATACATAAGTTGTAAAAACTATTTTGTATAATATTTACAAATTTTACTTTTAATTTGTGCATAAACTAACTTTAATTTATGAAAAATTTAATTCTATTTTTATAAAAGAACTTATAAAAAAATTCATCTAAATATGATCCTGTTATTTGCAGCATATTAGGTGTGTTTTATATTTAATGAATATAAGAAACTGTGGCAGTTAATTCCCTTGATTCACATAAACTTGATGAAGCATACGAAAATGCATGGAATTTTGTGGTTGGAGAAGACTTTGGATCTTGCATTAATTATGAATAACATATAATAAAGAAGATCCATTAATTATTTGTCTAAAAGTTTTGATTAGAATGATGTCAATCTCTTATATAGTACGTTAGACACATGTCTTATTGGTATTGTCTTTTCATCCTTCCTTGAAAGACCCATAAAGTAATACCAAAGTCAAGTTTCTCGTTTGGTGAACAACAATACATGAGGGATACCAATGTAAAGGACTCACACTTGATTGGAGATTGATAAAAATCTAAGTGTTACTTTAAGTCTCACAATGTCTAGAGTTGAAAAGGTTAGGCACCAAATAAGAAAAAAAACTCATAAATTCATTATCTTAAAGTTTTGGGTTGTAAGTGGTATTAATCCCTTATGTGGGTTCGACTTATGCCTCACTGATGTTGTTTTTTTTTTTGGTGAATTATCTCAAAACCTATTAGTAGTATCAGCGTTAAAGATTTGTCTCGGTAACTGACTCAGTTTATGGGGAAGTTTCACATATTTTTGGTGTGGAAAGGATGGACTCACACCTGAGAAGAGAATTTTGAGAATCTAAGTGTCAATTGAAGTCAGAGATGGGAAAGTTGAACAACATATAAGGAAGAAGACTCACAAACTCATTGTCTTAAGATTTTAGGTTGAAAGTGGTGTCAATCATTTATCTAGATTGGAATAATTTCTCGTTGGTTTTGTATCTTCCTAATGAATTCTCTTTAAATACTCATCAATGATATCATAGTCTAATTTTCATTTTAGTGACGGACTCAATTTATGTAGAAGTTTCATAGTTTCTTTTTTTTGGTGTTGAGATGGAGTTTCTTATCTTCTGGGAGAGGCTTCACATACGGCAGGGAAGAAGCCAGTCATGTGCTGCAAGAAAGCTAGAAAATATGATTCATAAATTCCAAAATATTTTAAGTTGTCGTAGAACAAGCTCTCGTTATTAACATGTGCTAAACATGTTCTATGTTTCTGAAAATGTTGTAAAAGTAGCAGACATAAACACCAAAACAGTGCTTCTATATTATTTATGGCTATCTAATAAATTAAGTATTTGCTCGCTACTTAATTAGTGTCTACCTATCTGTACAGTTTGACAAGTGCAAACTCTTGTCCAATTTCATGTATGTTTTATTCTTAATTCTCTTACTCTAGTATAAAAATTATTTTTTTCATTAGGTTGCTCTCCAATATATATACATATATAGTGCTTTTTTCGCTACAAACTATAGAAATGTTCTTCAGAACTCGTGTACTTTATATATGATGTTTTTTCTAGCAGAGAAAATCTCAAAAACAATTCTGTCTAGTCATTAGACACCAAAAAATTATTCTTAGAAAAGAGTTGTCAACCAAAATGAGATTGTAATGATGTCAAGAAGGATCTATCCAGAACTCACAAGGACAGAAAGAGTTAACTAACAAATCTTAATCACTCGAATCAATCTACTCTGAGAATTGGTTAAGATTAAAAGTTTCATAAGTTTTATGATTATGTAACATTATTCTCTTTTGTACATATGATCTCATGGTTAAGATTTCCTGTCACCTATCTTACCACATAACACTCTCACTCATGTACACAGTGCATTTTTACCTGTAGCATGCAGTGATTCATTGTTCATGGCACACGTACACTAGAATCTCTCATTTGATCTGCAGCAATGCCTCAAGAAGCATGAACTGTCCCGTAAGGAACTCCAATAACAAACACTAGTGATAATCTACATCCTATGGATGCTGATTTTATTGAAGGGGTGATTTAAATGATCTATAAATTGGTCATGACAAAAGGAAGTGATAATCTACATCCCAAGGATTAGATCCAATCAAAATCTTGTTTCTAAACCTCAGGATGCAGATTATCTGATCCCAAACCAATACTGTTTCTTCCTAAAAGGTTTGAACCAAATGGCAATAAACAAATGTAACAGGGTGGATTGAGTTAGAGTCCTGTCATGCAAGCAATTTATAGTTCAAAAAAGTTTCGGAATATATTCAGTCCAACTTAAATATTAATACTACCGAACAAAATTTAGTAATTGAAGCAGTCACTACCTCAGAATGGTTCAAAAAAAAAAGTATTCTTATTCTTTTCTAGCCAATTATTATATAAAACCACCTATTTTGCATAGAGACTGAAGTTTTGGTTATTTATCAAAATATTGATCTTTTCCATGTACATGACAAAGGATTCCTTGCATATAGAAAATTCCTCTGGCCATTTTGGAAGGGACCTTTTTGTTCCCTGTACATGGATGAAGGCGTAAATCTACAGAAAATTGTTCTAAAAAACTATGGAAGAGTTTAGAGTGAATAAATGGCACAATTGATGGTCCAATTGCTGCATTTACATTCATGCCATAATAAGAACTGTTAAATTCTTGAATGAAATGATCAGGTATAATGGTAGAGGCACACATGCAAGGACGCTAATGCCAAAAGTCATTATATCATATATAAAACTATAACAATACACTTCGGCTTGGCTTTCAATGAAACCTCAACCATAAAACATGCAATTTACTGATTTAGCATTTTGATGACACTCATTAGCAGAATTTGTTTTCGCTGAGGTATGGAGGAACCTCCTTCTGTAATTTATCAGTTAGATTTCACATATCACTATTTTTCACCCATGCATAGCTGATGCATTATTCTTCAGTGAAAAAAGAAAATAGAACATGGATTCTATATGAGAGGTGTCTAACTTCTCAAACTATTTTAAGTTTTGATCATAAGAAAATATGAAAAGATATGGAGGAAGAAGATATTCCATCCAATAGGATCAATCTGATCTGATGCATTCAAGAAAACATTTTGGACCAGCACCCAATGCATTATCATGAAAATCATAAGGTTTTTACCGCTATATTTCAAAGAATACATTTAAGTATCGAATTTTCGTGCTCCTCTATGTTAATTACACTGTGCATTGCTACATTTTTTTGTGCATATTTTCATATTTATTGACGAAAAAGCAAGTATCATTCAATAAATCAGAAATGCAAGGCCGAACCTGATTCCCCAAAACAGATGTTGACTCGGACATAGTTATTGCAGCACGAAGTAGTGGAAACAATCTCTGCAAAATCAAACACTCAATTTGCTCTCTCTCCCCTGTACATGCAAATTTTTGCTGAAATCCATCCACTCCTCAAAACAAGCCATAACCTATGAAACACAGACACTGACACGGGAACGACACGGACATGGTTAAATTGAAAATTATAGAACACGGGACCCACATGTTTAGCTCCATTAGCGTCCCATCTCGCCATCAATCCTTACCACGAAGCCTATTTCCTTTTCAGTGGCATTTAGGACCCACGTGTAATTGGCTCTCGGGCACTCTTGCTTCTTACCTGTGTTCGGATAGTGCCTGCAAAGTGTTTGATGAAATAACTGACAGGAGTATTTGTTTTAACACATTGGGATATGAGATGGTTGTTTGACAAATTATTGAAAAGGAAAAGGATGATTTGGAGAAATTGTCAAGTTTGTTTCCAACGAGGATATATTAATTCTATATAAATTATGTAACAAACTAAAGAAAATGGTTACACTTTATCAGCAAATTCACAATAATATATTAATGTGTTTGGAATTTAGTTAAAATGAATTAATTTTTACTGTTTGAGCTCTATCACAACGTGAATGTTAGCTAGATGTGACTTGATTTGCTCTCATCAGCTAACCTGTCTTGTAGTGCATTAAATTAAGGATATTGTAGTGCATTAATAGACTAGTAGCTTAGATTCCAACCCAGTCTTAAAAAAATAAATAAGATAAAGAAAAGGAAGATACTTGTTTGGCATCTAGTGAAGTGGATTCAAGGTACACATTTCGTGCTTTCGGATTTCTTTTCTTTTTTCTCACTATGTCTAGATCTCGTGGGAGGTATTATATTTAAGTAGGATAAGAACGTTAAGAACGACAAAGATTTTTAATATTTAAAATTCACATTCTGCTTACAATCAACATAATATCATATAATTTGAAATTCTAAGCTGTATAATTTTCATTTAACCATTCTTATTAACTTTTTGGCATCCGAATCCAATCGACTAGGTCAAATGTTTATCTTTTATTTCTATAACGTAAAGTTTTTAAAATTACTGTAAGTAAATTCTCCACTTTCTTTTGAAAACCAGTGCAAGACGGTTATTAAATTAAAAAAAAATCAATAAAGTTTAATTATTTTTATTTTAGAAATCTATGTTTGTGTATATATATATATATATATATATATATATATATATATATATATATATATATATAATTTTTGTTATGGTAAAAGAGTGTTTTGCACTATTATACTACAACATTTACTGGATTCTCATTAGGTTTACCACCTAATAATTTTTTCTTTTGCAATTAATTTTTTTATAGCACTGTTACTTTGATTCGATTTACCTAAAGCCGCATAAGAAATTATATAGGTCTTGATATTGTTTAAGGTAATATTTGTCCGTGAAGCTTCAACCTCATTGATGGTAAGAGAAGTGATCTTAGCTTTAAATTACTAATATTTATTAGTGGAGCTTCAACCTCATTGATGATAAGAGAATTGATCATTGCAATTCGTGACTTCCGCACCTTAGGGTTTTGAAGTCATGTTCATATAACAACATGCTGAAGGTTAAATAATTATAAACAAATGAAAAAAATTATCGAATGTATTCTTTTAGAAATAAGTTATGAAATTAAGGATTAAAAGAAAGTTAGTATAAATTTTTTTAATTATCCAAAAAATTAAAGATATTTTAGCAATTTAAAATTAAAACAAGTATACGAGAGAAAAAAAGGTTTTTGGGACGAGTTTGGGAATAAGATGAATATGTACTTACTCATTCACATTTTCATATTCAATATAAAAGATAAAACATTATGTATATCTATACTCGTTTCCTGTTAATGTAATAATTTTTATCAAAATTAAAATGAGTTCAAATAATGTCTATGAAAATGGATACATTTGTCATTTCTAAATTTATCATTTTACCCTGTGTATGTGCATTTTTAGAAAAAGATACATGTATATATTAAATTGCATTCACAACATTGTGAGTATACTTGAGGTCAAAGAGCATGGGAGAGTGGTTATGTATTGTACAAATTTTTATATAATTTTATTCTCTAGTTGTCATTAGATAACCATAATGATTTTCTCCAATTTTGTAGTTTTCATTTATATTCTTGTGTTCCTTATTTTTTATCTTATTTCTCTATTAGTAAGTGATTTTCATATATAAACGATAATAATCTTCATTGACAAAGTTTTTTTCCCAACATATTTCCCTATACGTGGATATAATTTCACACAAACAAATGATTTGTATAGGTTTGGTTAATGGTATCGAGTGTTGACTTTAGTAAGATGTATAGGCAAAATCAATATCTAATCTACTAAATAAAATATTGGGATAGATTAGGATTTTGCATTTTTTTTTATACTAAACACAATCTAATCCAACTAGTTTTAAATGGATTAGATTGAATTTTGTTAATTGGGTCAAATTTTTGAAAACTTTTACTTTCTTTTATCAAAAGTTATAATTTTTAGTTATCAACCTAATTAAAAAATAGTACAATATTAGAACAAAAATAATTGAGTGCTTCAAGTAAGTCATAACTAGTTTGTTAAATACTAATTCAAAATATTACAAGAAAAACATAACTTAATTTATCTATGACATAAATATAAAAGTGGATGTAGGAGTTGGATGTCACACATTATGCAAATAATAACATTATTTTTAATACATAATTAATTATTCATAGATACTAATTAAAATAAATGTTAAATGCATAAATTTAATAATTAACAAAAACTTGATTATTTTTAATATTAAATAATAAAATTCTTTTTAATACATAATTAATTACTCATAAGTAATATTTAAAATAAATTTTAAATGATAAATTACTACATTTTTATGTCATTAACATATTTTATAAAATTTATTTTATTTTGAATCATAAATACGAATATATATATATATATATATATATATATGTAATAATTAAAATTTTAATAGATCAACATCTATTTATGTGTTTTAATTTTTTAATACATGAATTACAATTTTTAAATTTTTAATTAAAAAATGTAAGTGTCGAAGCATATATCTACCACTGACAATTTCAATAAAAATATCCGTCGATAATAAATATCATAATTTATCTACGGATAATTTTAACATTTTCAGTTCTCAATATTTGTGATGATAAATTATTAGTATTTAAACAAGATATATAATATTATTGTATGATATATTTTGTTGTTGAATATTAAATTTTAGATTTTTGAACCGTGATATATGGTAATTTTTTTTAATGGATAACTTGTATTGTTCTTTAATTTTCATTTAGACCAAAAATGGACCATCGTGTTAAAATTAATTGACGAATTAATTCTATTAGTGACTCATTTGAAATATTATGATGGGCCTAATTGTAATTTAATAAAATATAAAGACTTATTGGTTATTATTATGGGAAGTGATAATAAAATAAAATAAGTTAAAGATAAAATAAAAACCAACTTGATGGACGTTGGTTTATAAAAAAAAAAGAATTGGAGTTCTGTCTCTGGCCATAAGGTTCTTTTCACGGTAACCCATTAAGAATGTGTGAGAAGAGAAAGAAAGGCAAAGAGATAGATTGATAAACAGTTATTGAAGACCACAAGATTACAAATTTGAAGAACGCATATTCATAAGATCTCCCATGGATCAAAGTTAGTACTCTATTATGTTTTATCGAGAAATATATAGGTCAAATTGAGCTGTAAATTTTTTTAAATTTAATTTATAGAATTAGATCGTATTAGGTGAACCTATTTGCTTTGAAATTCATACTAATGATGTGTAATCACAATTCTGTTTTTCTTTCTTTTATAAATTGATGTAAAACTATTTTGTTTAGGCTAATAATTATTTGATTTTATGTTAGAAAAAAAATTGTAATGTGAATTTATTCAAAATAAACTTTTTTGTTTGTAAACAAAAAAAAAACGTCAAAATTTTGTGACTACTGAGTTGAACCCTAAGTATTAAAACTACATTAACGCAGGCACTGAATACTATAATAAATCACAGCCATAATTTAAAACTCCACCAACATTAATTCTTCAAAAATTGATCAAATCAATAGAGAATTGTCCAGCACCAGTTCTCTGTGCAATAAATCACACCTACAATTGTACAACAAATGGACTTTATTGTTGCTTTAGGCCCTTCTTGGCCCATTTATATCATTCTCAACCCTGTTGTATGTTTCTAGTTGTGTTTCTCACATGTAAATACCTCTTTAAGTACCAAAATCACTATTCCTAACTATTCTTTCGTATGAGCCAATACTTTATAAGTTTCATCCTTAATTCAAATAATTAATTCTAAAATACTTTATAAGTTTTATTCTTAATTGAAATAATTAATTCTGAAATACTTTATAAGTTTCATCCTTAACTAAAACAATTAATTATTAAAAAGTTACTTTAAATAATTTAACCTTACAAAACTAGTTTATAAGATAAGGTTTGCATCTACCTATGTATTATAAATTTGACTAATTTCTAATCAAGGTGGAATCTCCAATACACCCTCTTTATACCAAAATATATACATCTTAAACGTGTGACTAAACATTAATGTATAGTCCGTAGTGGCCGAATAACGAATGATAAGATATATCTAATAAACAAAAGATCTCTCTTAGGATGTTGATAATTGACATTAACACTTTTTTTTGTTATTATCTTTTATTATTATTTTATTATTATCTTTTTAGATATTTTAGGTTTTACTTAATAAAAATACAAAAATTAATTATTTGGCTTACATATTTAATATTTTGCAGGAAAGTAGAAATATAAAAAAAATTAAGAAAAATATCAACCGAATTTGATTATCAAACTTATCAACAAGAGGAAATATTAATAAAGTTGGTTACTATAATACAAAATCAAGTACAAAACTACAGATCTAGTCTAATTTGCAAAATATATAAATAAGAGGTTTGACAAATGTCAAAATGAACAACCCTTCTAAGAAATACGCAACCCTTTTGGGAAAATCCTTTTTGGAGGAAAGAGGAAAAAATAATTCTTTTGAGAAGAAGAACACTTGATCTAAAAGGAGAGAAGGTAGAGGTGCATTATGAAGGCTGGAGGCATACATCTTTATTTTTATTCTAGTATTCAGAATGTTAAGGAGTAGCTACCTTCCTTATTTATGGAGGTTGGGTGTAATTTATTCTTACCTATTTCACTACAAAAATTATTGGTATTACCGACGAAAATAAATATGTCGGTGTAAATCAATTTTTTTGACAAATTTTATCGATGGATTTTTAAATTTCAATTATTGAAAAATTTTATTGACTGATTTATTTTAGATAGTAAAATATGTCGATAATACAGATTTTCATTACTGAGGAGGTTTTCGTCAATAAAAAGAGCTACAAAATTCCCTATTTGGATTTATTATAAATTATTGACGGATAAATTTCGTCGGTAATTATATTTTTAAAATTCATTGTTAAAATTTGTGAGTAATTAAAAAAATATTATTGACGGATTTTTCCATCGATAAATTCATTGGTAGAAGGAGCAGCAAAATTTCTATTAAAATATGATGAGATAGATACTGTAAATTAAGTTGGTGGTAGAAAAAAGTATAGAAGAAGAAGAAAAGAAGTAGAAGAATAGAAGAAGAAGCAGGAAAAAGAGAATGAGGTGAAGGAAGGAAGAGATGTCAGACGCACAACAACAACATGGTGGTGATGTAGTGGTGTAGTGCGGTGACGACATCTTGGTGGCGCAACGGTAGCACGGAGGTGGTGCAACGACAATGAAAAGGAAGAGGAGGTGAAGGAGGATCCGCCGACAATGACGGTGGCGATGCAAAACGAAAATGGTGGTGGTAAAGGAAGAGTTGGAAGGGAGGAAGTATTGGAAGAAGAAAAAAATAAAAAGATAAAAGGAAGAAGAAGAATGACGGAGGAGAAAGAAGATGAACCAGACAATATTTACCACAAATTTAATAACGGATTTTTCTGTCGATATTTACAAACAGATTTATTAACGAAATTTTTTGTTAGTAATTATTGATGTATTTACCTACGAATTTTTTTGCTAGTAATTACCGATGGATATCTTGGCTCGTCGATAAAAGTTTATTTATAACGATTTTACCGACAAATTTTTGGTCCTCGGTAGCCCGACGTAGTATCTCATCAGTAATTTTGATTTACTGACGGATCTTAAGCATTACCGCTGAATTTTGGTTATTGGTAATATCAATTTTTCTTGTAGTGTTTGTGAATTCCACTATTCAATATAATTGTTTTCCACCACTCTTATGTTTTATTTTTGTTTTAACTACATATTCTAGCTTGATTGCATATGTGAGAATACCTACTGATTGAAAAATGATTTGGAAAACCTGATTATGATAGAACAACTAATAAATTTCACATGCTAGACATAGATGTGAAACATTTTGTCGTTCATAACATTAGAATCTTTATCATTAATGCGAAGTTATAATAAAAATTGCTAGACATAGGATTTTTATTATTCAAGTTTAGACTTTTTGGTAAAACATTATGACTTATTACAAAATGTGTGAATGCTAGAGAATGAATTAAAAGTATATTGTTTGATGTTTTTGCTTTGAATTGAATCATGAAACCCAATCCGAGTGAAGCCTTTATCATATATTTCACACCATATCATCGGCGAACCATTGTGTGGACAAAGGGGGGTCATCCCCCGCCCCCCATTTTTTTTTATATTCATATATTTTAATATATATTATATATTTAATTTTCTAATAATTTTTTATATATTTATATTTATAGATGACGAAAAGTCTTTTTCTTTCACATTTATTTTTCAATTTTATCTTTTAAGTATTTTTTATATAAAAATAATTATTTTATTAATATTATTTTTAAGTGATTATTTATTTAATTTAATCATTTTTATTTGATTGATTTCAAATTTAATTATTATAAATAAAAAATAATTATAATAAAATAAAAATTATTTTATATTTAATTTTATAATTATAATAATAATAATTGTAATTTTATTATTTTAATTATCATAAAATATTTAAATATAATGTTTTTACTAGTTTATATAAAAAATATGGAATTATTTTTTTGGTTCCTATTTTTGTTCAAAAATAATAAGTTGGTTCTCAATTTTTTTAGTCTCATTATAGTCTCAATTTTTTAAAAAATGATGCAATTTTGTCATTTTTTTATTAAATTTATTGAATCAGACCAAAAAATTTTCATCAAAATTGAAATTGGGAATAAAGATGATTTATGTTTTTGATGTAATTGACATAATCCTAATGTAAATTTTAGTGAAAAATTCTTGCTCTACTTTAAGAAATTATACGAAAAAGATAAAATTTGATCAATTTTTAAAAAATCAGAACCAAATGGAGACTAAAAAATATTAGATGAACAACTTGATATTTTTAGACAAAAAATAGACCAAAAGAGTAATTCAACAAAAGTTTGGGCACCCTCAACATATTGGCTGAAGATTTGCCACTGCACCATATGTTTGATAAAAATATAAATATTTTTGTTTTTGTTTATTGTGAAATTTGTTGTCTAATTTGAGTTATGAATTGCAAGAGTTTTCAAGTGTTTTACAAAGTCTTTTGGAAATCGATACTTGAACTTTCTACTTTATTACTTGTGCGATTTGGTACACTTGTCAATCACGTAACAAGTTTTTGGTGCCTTGTCAGGAACTTATGTTCAAACACAAGGCAATTTGAGCGTTTGTATCTCTTTTAGACTTTGTTGTGTGTTTTATTTTTGTATAATTTGTTGTCTAATTGAAATGTGAATTACAAGAGCACAATTCTTTTATAAAACGATACTTAGATTTTTCACTTTATACATGTGCGATTTGATACACTTGTCAATCTCGTAACATATATACTTCAAATGACTCTAATACCATATTAAAAAGTAAAAATCTAACTTAATCTTACAAAAATTTTACCTTGTATAAGATTTGCACTCGGTTGTATAATCGGTATAAAATCTTCGACTGGCATGTAAAACCTAGGTACATGGTTTTGGTACTCAAATTCAGCGGTAAGAAAAAAAAAACATAACATTGAGAACTATAGAAATCATCGTTGCAGTAGGTGGGATTGATAGCAATCGTTTGATTTAGGAATTATAACGACAGAAAGTTTTTAATATTCTAAGAGATGTGAATATTGATCATATAGGGTCCAAAGAAAAAGCTAAAATGCTTTAACATCTAATCAAATCCACCTGATCCATGTTCTTCTTTGGTCCTCTCTTTTCAAAGATAACGATGGTGTTTTTTGACTGCTTTTTGATAAATTATTCTCTCTAAATTATACAAAAATAGTAGTTATTATAATGTTAGGGTTTCAGTGTTCTTGAAGCTCTTCCTACACTCTAAAGTAAGAATCCCAAAATATGATAACCTGAACTGAAAACGAAAGCAAGCCACACCTACATTTGTATGGTCTCCACTGTACGGTTGCAGAATATATTGGTATGGCCATTTAATAAAGCTCTTAATTGTCCCAAGTTCAAGTTGCGTGAAAATCATGAAAACGTGTGTCTTGTTCTTATTCTTTTTATCTCTAAAGGAGATTTTTTTTGGCTTGTTTTAACAGTTTAGTATAATTACTATATATTTCTTCAACTATATATACACACACAAACACACACACATATACATATATATATATATATATATATATATATATATTTCTTCAACTA
>Ga0214544_1007377_pt1 | contig 19372 bp, 4 predicted proteins | sample CNSS3metaG_FD_160074 | JGI IMG/M metagenome (GOLD analysis project Ga0214544, IMG submission 160074) | Root nodule microbial communities from cowpea collected in UCLA plant growth center, Los Angeles, California, USA - CNSS3 | ecosystem: Host-associated > Plants > Roots > Nodule | place: USA... | reverse complement strand
TTTACTCACATTCTCTTTATGGCAAGAGAATAGGTTTATCTGATTTTATTTTTGCCCATTTCATTTCTTTTTCTTTATTTCTTTCTCCATATGATTTTTTGAAAAAAGAAGTTTTTTTTTTTTTTTACTGAATTTCAGTTTCTTATAATAAGAATAGAAAATAAATAGTCAATAACGTATAACAAATATTGATATATTTTATTCAGTAGAAGAAAATGGGTTCTTACCAAAAAAAAAATATGTGGTTTTGAAGTTGATCAATAATACGTGGATCTAACTTATTAACATGCTAACAAAATATATAAATAAATTAAAATATATCAATAAAATAACAAAGTTTGTTAAATATATAAATAAAGTTTAAGTGCCCAAATTAAAAATAACAAAGTCGACGCAACATAAGAGATATTTATAATATTGTTTTACGGATAATTTATCAATAAAATAAAGTAAGGATAAATAAGTTTTAAGACTTTTTCATTATGTGAATGGAATTGTTTAAGACGTGTTTTAAAAATATGCATATTTGCTAGAGAAAAATCCAATTTAATAACTCACCCTTTATCGATTTTTTTATGCTTCCAAGTTTTTTCCCGTTGATGTTGTTAATCTAAGATCAACTATTACTTGACGTGTTTTTCATTCTTATACAAGCAAATATAACCGATCAGATGGTCTTATAAAAAATGGGTATCATTAGAGATTTAGTCAACAAATACACAGATATTTAGAAATTTATAATTTTATTTAAAAAAAAATCAATACAACGCAATTAATGAATAAAAGAAAGTTGTAAAGTAACGAGTCAAAAACAATTAATATTAATAAATATCATATTAAATTTATTCTGTGATGTACTGACAACTTGGGTCATGTAGCCGTGTCCGAGACGTATCCGTATCCGATATTTTAGGATATTTTATCGATACTTATTAATGAAATATCTAATTGTTAAAGTCGTATTACATTATAAGAAAATTTTTGAATAATGACAAATTTTAATGACAAAATAATTAATTAATATATAGTGACCAATTTAAAAACTAAAATTATTGTGAACTAAAATAGTTCTAAAAAAATATAATTGGTCTCTAAATTGATAATTAAAATAGTTTCTATTATGAATTAGTTTCTAAATTGGTCACTAACATTAACTACCAAGGTTTTGACTACTAAAATAATCAGTTTCTAAATTAGTCATTAACATTATTTATTAAGTTTTTGACTACTAAAATAATTAGTCTCTAAGTAGGAAATTGATCTCTAACATATTTTTTGTTACTAAAATTAGTTATTTGTTAAGAGTTTTATTGTAGTGGTACTTTTATGATGACAATAATTTATATTTTTTATGTTGACAATTTTAGTTAATATAGTTTTATTTTGGATTCACACATAAAAGTTATATATTTATTATGTTTTTAATAATTATTATACACTTTTCGATACTCATAAATCACGTATTCATCATGTATCGTATCCTATTATTTTAAAAAATAAAAGTATCAATGTATCATATACGTGTTGTATTTGATACATGCATCGTATATATGTATCATAGAATATATTTGATAATATTATTGTTGCATTATAGTTTTATTTTAAAAAATATCAATACAATACAATTATGAATAAAAGAAAGTTGTAAAGTAACGAGTCAAAAACAATTAATATTTTGTTGTTGTAATAAATATTTTATTAAATATATTTGATAATATTATTGCTGCATTTATTATTGTAATAAATTTACACATATACTACTATTAAAAGTAATGCAATTTATTATGAGATTGAGGTTGTTTTAATAAAAATGTTTGATAGTTTTTAATAATGTGTGAAAAGATATCAAACTCTAATTATTTATGGGTCTATGCAAGTTTCTTTATATATGTATTAAATTTAATGTTGCAATAAATTTAATATTTATTATCATAAAAGAGAAAAAAAAAACTTATTAATACATTACTCATGGTCTACGTTAATTAATGGTATTTGAATAGTGTATCGTGTAAATAGTTTTTTCACATCCCACAGATTTTCACAAGTTGACAGAAAGTGCCAACTGTTGTAGTTTTCTCGAAGCCTCGAATCGCAAGTTCATCCCATAATCTTAGAAATTTTCCTATTACACCGTATTTTTCTTGTAAATTTATTAAAAATATTATAATATTTTTTTTTACTTTTTTTTTTAATTTTAATTAATATGTAATTCCTTCATAAATAATTATTTTTTCCAAAATTATAAAATTTGTAAATATATTTTACAAAATTTATTACAAAAATTATCTTATACAAAATATTTTATGAAAAAATTGATAATAATTTTTTATAATTTTTTTTATAATAAAATTTATAAATATTTCTTAAAAAAATTTTTAAAATAAAATTAACAAAAAAATATAAGTTTTTTAATAGTGTTATATTTCATCATCATCACTACGCAACATGAAAAACTGTCCCTGACAGTACAAGTGGCGTCTTCTGATAGGTTCACAAACATCACTGTTCAAGTCACATTGTGTATAAATTGGCCATCTTCTGTCCCTTTATCCGTGAACGCGTTGTTGAACTCTTCACTTTGCCAGCTTCATTTCGCAGGTTTGTCTTCGTAGCACTGCTAGTTTCAAAGAGTTTTAAGCTTTCATTTTGTTCATATAGGGTTTGGTTTCAGTGAAATCAGAATGCCAGCACAGAACCCCCAACATGAGCAACCCCAAGATGAAGTGCAACACACTGATCAAGCTGGTACGTGCCGTTTCCGTCTGAATTTCTGCGTTTGGATTTGTGTGACTGCTTCTCAATTTTATCATAGTTTCATTTAATCACATGTTTCGTCTGTAATCCACTTTTTTTTTCTGTTTTCTTTTGAATCAGAGCAAAACGGTTCCTTGAGCAACCAGGACAAAGACGAGGCGGAGTAAGCTGTTTACTTTGTTAATCACTGCTTCTGTTTTTTAATCGGCCTTTATGGTGCTTATTTTTATGCAGATTTTTGCTGTCTATGCTGGTTCTTTTTGTGTATATATGGTTTAATTTTGTGTTGTTTTTGGGAGTATTACTGTGTGTTTTTGGCTTATTTCTTAGAGATGCATGCATTTCTTTGTGCTTTTCGCTTTATTTACTTGTTTATTTTGTAATTTGTTGATTTTGCATTAAAATCGATCTGGTTGTTACTTGAATTTTCATGTCAATTTTGGTTTTGCCAGTGGCAGTTTTTGCATTGCTCGTTTCGGTGGACTTTGAGTGTTGATGTGATTTTTTAATATTTTATTTTTAAAAAAGTCATATTTTTTGTCAATTTTATTTTGAAATTTTTTTCGTAAAAAATACTTATAAATTTTGCGTTGTTTTTGAGGGTGTTATTATGTGTTTTTGGCTTATTTCTAAGAGATTCATGCATACCTTTGTATTTTTCGCTTTATTCAGTTGTTTACTTTGCGATATGTTGATTTTGCATTATAATTGGTTTGGCTGCTCCTTGAATTTTCGTGTCGATTTTGGTTCTTCCTTGGATTGATTCATTTTGTGTTAATGGTATTCTACATTATGCGTTTCAGTGAAATTTGAATGTTGATGTGATTTTTTAATATTTTATTACTATAAAAAAATTGATATTTTATGTCAATTTTGTTGTGAAATTTTTTTGGTATGAAATACTTATAAATTTTGTATTATTTTTGGGAGTGTTACTATGTGTTTTGGCTTATTTCTAAAAGATGCATGCATTTCTTTGTGTTTTTCTCTTTATTCAGTTGTTTACTTTGTAATATGTTGATTTTGGATTAAAATCGATCTGGTTGATGCTTGAATTTTTGTGTCGATTTTGGTTCTGTCTCGGCTTGATTCGTTTTGTTTTTACGGTATTCTGCATTGTGTGTTTCAGTGGCATTTGAGTGTTGATATGATTTTTTAATATTTTATCACTACAAAAAAAACTCATATTTCCTATCAATTTTGTTTTGAAATTATTTTCGTAAAAAATATTTACAAATTTTGCATTGTTTTTGGGAGTGTTACTATGTGTTTTGGTTTATTTATAAGAGATGCAAGCATTGCTTTTTGCTTTTCGCTTTATTTAGTTGTTTACTTAGTAATTTGTTGTTTTTGCATTAAAAACAGTCTGATTGCTGCTTGAATTTTCGTGTCGATTTTGATTCTGCCTCGACTTGATTCATTTTGTGTTTATTATATTCTGCATTGCACGTTTCAGTGGAATTTGAGTGTTGATGTGATTTTCTAATATTTCATCACTACTAAAAAAAAAACTCATATTTTCTGTCAATTTTGTTTTGAAATTTTTTTCTTAGGAACTACTTATAAATTTTGTTGTAAAAAAAAATTGCAGGAAATTATTGTCAATTTTTTTACAAAATATTTGGTATAAAACACTTTTCACAACAAATTTTGTAGGAAATACTTACGAATTTTATAATTTTATAGAAAATAAGTTACTCACGAAAAAATTACTTGTTAATTAAGATTCTTGGAAAAATAGTAGAAAAAATATTTTCTTGTAAAATTTTTTAACAAATTTGTAAGAAAAAACTCATGTAAAATAAGAATTTTTAGTAATGTATGAGTGATCCATGTGTATTCTATCTTGCTTGTATGGTTGTGTATGTTTTGTGTTTGTCAACAAAGAATAGAATATATTTTTAACAGAGCATTTACATTTTAAGTACAAGCATTATTTATCTTGGTAATTGTAAATAAAACATAGAGCATTTACATTTTATGTAAAAGCATTATTTATCTTGGTAATTGTAAATAAAACATAGGTTCTTCAAAAATGGTCTTACACACCAAATGACTATCTAAGCTTACTCATCTAGCCATCAACATTATGTTTAATAATCCAAGTTGAACTAGCATTCTTTAGTAAAATATCGGGTAATTTACAAAAATGAACAGAAATACAACGATCTCATTGTCATAAAAGTTTTTGTGGTGTAGTTGTGTTAGTGTTTATGATTTAATTTCCTTCCCAGCCTAAGGGAAGCATGTGATATTATGTACTAGTCCTTGTCTTTTGTTATTATGTTTCTAGCAACTCCCTAAAATCACATTAGTATAAGAATTTTCATTCGCTGCTTTCTTAAGCTAAGAATAATGCGCATTACTTGTATAATATGATGTTCTTTAAAACTCAAATATTTATCTCAATGGAAACTGCTTACAATACTTCTTTTCCTTCCCATGATTTGTGTAAAAAGTTATGTATTCATTACAATTTAGAAAAATCGTCTGAGTAATTTTCAGAACATTATTGTGTGGACTATCTGTTCTATTGGATGTCAATATCTTCTCACAATACATTGACCTAGGACAAGGAGTCGAGAATTTTGCAGTTTGACAATCATCTCGTTAAAATATTAAATATTAATGTTTGTTAATGTTAATGTTTATTTACAGGCACGTGGTTATAGATATGTCAATTTTGCAGTGTGCTATCTGCCGAGGTATGTCATTTATTACTGATGCCTGCTTTCTTAACTATTCTCTGCTAAAAATTTGCATAAGCTTACAAAAACTTACTCTAAGCATGAACGTGATAGCTTTACTAAAAGTTTTGTTTTATGAAGATAAGACAACAATTCATTTAGATACTTAGAAAACAAAACAGAAATCTTATCACAAAATTAGATAAGACAATGATTTTTTCTTGAACTTGTGAAACTTTTAACATTCTTTTGTCTCTTTGTCTTAAGAAATCTGTTCTGTTTTTCTGGTAGAATATTTATGCTAAATTGTTATATTATTTTTTTGATAAGTTATAGATGTTGTTTTCTCTTTTAGTTTTATGTGATTTTATTCTTTATTTTTTTTTATGTATAAAAAAGTTGGCACACTCCACTTCAGGTGCTTCTCTATTTATATTTTTTATTATTGATAAAAAATAATAATTAATGCCTTTTTGTAATTAAGGTTGTACCAGAGGAAACATAATCAATTTAAGAATTTATGTTTTCATTAGCTCCTTTCATTATAATCTTGAATCCTCCAGCAGCCCCTTATGCATTGTGATTTCAAAGTGTCCTTTAGTAAAGATTGTATTAAGAAAAGAAATAAAACTGGCATTGTGACATTATTTTGAGCGATTCTATCATTTGAAATTTTAGTAACAAAAAGCCTTGCATTGTTGATTATGCAAAAAAACGTTTTTGAAAGTATTGTTTCTGATTCCTTTATTATTCCAAATTCCCGAAATTATCTGATCTTGCACCCCTTTCATTTATTTTATTTTTAATTTCCATCGCACCCTTTCTTTAAAAACTCCCAAATTTTATTGAGTGTTTTCGGCATCATTATTTTTATCAGCGTAATGGATGACAATGCAATAAGCAAGTTGTTCTTCGTTTGTTTATTTATTTATTTATTTTATGTAATTCCTTCATCACATATTCCTTGAGTGTTTAAACTATTATTCAAATTCTTTTAAGTATAATAATACTATAACCTTTATTTTTTGACTTTCATTTTTTATTTCCTGACATGATTTAATGTGGATCATTAATTAATATATTATTATATTTTCTTTTAAAAAAATTAATAATTCATGCTAAGTCACATTATAGGAATGAAAATTAAGAAATGAGAGTCATATTATAATTTTCCTTCTTTTAAAATGATAAAAAGGTTCTTTAATTCTAAAAGTGTGAAACTAAAATAGTTGTCGTAGTCCATTCTAGTTACATGCATGCAATTGTTGACCTTCATTATTTCAAATTATTAAACTTTTCTTCCATGTTGGCAGAAATCTAAGGTAAGATTTAGATTTAAAAAAATACCATTTTTTATTTTAGCATAAATTAAACTAAATTTATAGAAAAATCTATATCATTCTTTTAGATATGTCAAATAATGCAGCATGTAAGGCATATTTTATTTGCTTTCCCAATTTACAAATTATATAGTAAAAGATACTTTATTTCGTTTTATGTGTAGGAGTCATTCAGAAAACAATAACGCTGATGGAATGCTTTCATAAGTTTTGCAAAGAATGCATTGAGAAATCCATGAGCCATGGGTTGGTCCACAAACTGCAATCTATGTTCTTGTGTTACAGATTTAGTATTGGGATACATTAGTTTATTTTTACAACTGCTAACGAATCCAAATTGGTTTTATTGTAGTGTCAATGAATGTCCTGTTTGTCATGTTCATGTTGCTGGTCAAATGTCACTGAAAGAAGACCCACAATACGATGCTTTAGTTTCTGCTATAGTGCACAAGAAAAAGGTAATAATACGATTGAAAAATGGCTTCTAATTGAATAAAAAACTCATGAACATGGTTTGCTGACACAGGATCAGGAAGTGGCTTTGCATCTGCATGAGAGGACTAATGCTCAAGAGGTGCAACTTTGCTCAAAAACTTTTGAAATATGGATGTTATAATCTGAATGCTGTCGCTTGAACATAACTTCTTAGAATTAGGGTTTTTATTTTTCTGATTTTACATTAAGTATATAATTTATTATACAAACAGGCAAATTTTCAACAGAGTAACACCAGTATTAGTCGCGAGCAGGCTAGGAGAAATCGCCTCGCCAAGCTTGTTGATCTTCTACGTAATTCTGAATTGAACGCTGAGGAGGTACTTTTTTTGCTACTTCCATAGTTTCTTAGATTTTATCATAGTAAAGTTTCTAGAAATTTGCATCACAATTTAACAATATTTATCAGCAAGGTTGTTAAGTTCTCTTTTCTGAATATTTGAATATTCTGTTACCCTCACGATTCTTTGCTTGGGTATTGGTACCATTGCAATGATACAATAGAGTGACTAGGTCTTATGTTATTTACAGTTGGATACTCACATTGTGCTTGTCTCTTTGGATGAGCAAAAGATACCAAGTTTGGAGGAACCACATCTTTTATGCAGGCCTACTTGCTCAGTGAACACACTCTGCAAGGTTATTATCTCTCCATATAAGTCATCATATTATATATATATATATATATTGTCGATAAAAAAAATGTAAAAGAAAAATTATCAAAATATAGTGGTTAAAATATATATATATATATATATATATATATATATATATATATATATATATATATATATATATATATATTATTAATTCTGATTGGATTTTTATGTGCAGCATGTTGCACTCAAAAGTGAGCTGCTGGAGAATCAAGTTGAATTATTGTTGGTTGAAGAATCAGCAGGCAATATTTTAAGTGGTACCATCTTGATTGAAGAATCAGGAGGCAATATTGTAATTAGTGACATAAAAGTTGACCCAAACAAGCACAAATTGCGTGTTCTGCGAGGTGAAGAAACTTTGGGTCAACTCTACACTCCCAATCTCACCAACTGTGGTCATCTGGTAAACTCTAAATGTGGCCTACGAAAACTTTTTAATAAATATATGTAAACAACGTAAGCAAATAAAATATAATAATATATCATCTTATAAGTTGAACTTAGATTATATATAAACCAATTAATAAAATTATTTTATTATTTTATTTTTATTTTCTTAAAAGCATTTACTACGAAATTTTGTATAACCATGTAGAAGGTTTATGTTTTCTCCTTTAGTACCATTAAATATTCACTAAATTTTTTTTAAAAAGTAAACAATTTTGATGAAAAAAAACATTAGTCAGTGCAGTAATCAATCTAAATGTTAATTTACAAAATAAAAAAAATTATTGGTTATTAAAATATTTATTATTATGGTTAGTAATTAATTAGAGAATAATTTCTTTAGTAATCAAAATTTTAGTAGTTAATGTTTAGTGATCAATTTATAAATTAATTCATTCTGTAAACAAAACCTTGATATATAACTAAATTTTAGAGACAAGTTATAATTTTTTTTATAATAGTGACTATTTTAATAAATAATAATTTTTTATTTTATAAATTAGTATTTAAATTAGTAATTAATTATAATAATTAATAATTTTTTGTTATTAAAATTGGTTGTTGATGGATGATTTTTTTGTAAGGGTTGTTAGCTTTCCTTCTTTTAATATCTCTTTTTTTTTTTCTTGAACTTGTTATTTGCAGCTCATCGCTTATAAGCTGAAGTAGCGGAATATGCTTGGGTTTAGCAGATGATGAACAAACCCTGAACTATTATATGTTTATATGAATAATTAAACAGAACATTGAAAAATGTCTAGTTGTTTTATCCCTTTCAATAATTTTCTCTCATGTTAGAGAAAATGGTTCTGAATCTTTTCGGTTAGTCAGAACCGTGGATATGTAGAAACTCTACAATTTACAGACTTCGGGTGTTCTAAACTATTTCACAAATATTTGGGTCAAGAATTTATGTATGAACTTGTATTTGATAATCGTTAATTAGTTTCTAGCACAAAGTTTTACTCATATTTTCATGGATTTTGAACTCAATTTTCTAATTGTTATAATTTAAAACACAAATGTGGAATTTGATTTATTCAATCTTTACACAATTTTCATGATTTTATGTATGTAATCTGGTTCAGTTGACATCGTAAGTTTGAACAATATTAACCTTTTGCTGTAAGTTTGATGTAACTTTGTAGAAAAGTCTATATACTCATTTTTTTTTTATGATTAGAAGGCATATATATTGTTTTTATAAACCAACCTTAAAATACAAGTTTGTAATTTGAGTTGTTCTGTCTTCTTCCCACAGTCACTATTGTCTTCATTATTTTAATAAATATAACATTTATTGCAACCAATCTGATTCCCAGTGATGATGTTGAATTTTATAAAAATAGTTTATTATCATGATTATTGTAAAGGAAAATGTTTCACGTGCACTTTTTGTTGAACACCATTGCAATCATCTCTTCATTGAATGTAAACTTGTTTTGAAAGTACATATGTGTAGAAGATGGGTGAGAATTCAGTCATGCTACCCTAACAGGATCTAAGAACATATGTTACAATTTTCTATTCGGTGCATTATATAGATAAAATGTGGCTAGATACATAATGTTGCAAATAGAGAAAGAAGATGTAGGCCAAGGAAAAAGGGCCGAAACAAAGAGAGCGAAAGGGAGAAAGGAGAAGGTTATTTTATTTAAGGAAAATGATTTTTTTACTACTAAATTTTGACAACTTTCTTTTACAACCTTAGGTGACATCTTCTAAGTGGTTTTTCATTTTTCTATTTTCTCATTCTCAATATTTCAAAGCCACTTAAAAAATGACACATCATAAATAATAGAAAGTTATCAAAATTTAGTAGTCAAAATATTATCATCCTTTATTTAATGAATGAAAAATATATACAATAGTGTGTAAAAGACTAATACAAACGAAAACTCAACTGAAGTGAAAACAGAAAACGCAACAAACACATGTGAATCACTGAGTTAAAACAAAGATGCTCAAGCGAGACGAACAAAAACAGAAGCATAGTTACAAAATGTTGTGAATTCAAACGTGAGTTTAAGTTTTACATCGAGTAAAAATACAATATGAGTTATTGAACAACATATAAAGATAAAAACCCATAAACTCATTACATTAAGAATTTGGATTAGAGGTGGTGTCAATTCCTTACAATATGAGTTATGTTCATATCTTATGTGTTTATCTTTGACAATACAATAGACAAAAACACAAATCTTGGATCCGAAAGAAACAATCTTAATTGTGAGTAAAAAACAAATCTAAAGACAAAAATATCTCATGAGTTTAAATATATGAATCAAATTTTTGTGATTTTTGTTGTTTAATCTTTGATATATGTTTTCTTTGATACTTTCATATCTCTTAATATAGTATTTTCTGTTTTGACTTATAAAAAAAATATTGTAATAAACATTTTTGTTGAATAATATTTGTTTTGTTTAGTAAATGAAAATATTTTATATTTCTGTTAAAGGTTGTAATAATTAGTTTTTTGTTAAATAACATATTTATTCATCATATATATCATAAAAGGATCATCATGTGCACAATATTTTTAAATGTCTGAAGTAAAATTTAAAATAAAAAAGATGGAGGCACTTTTTTTATGAAGAAAATAGATATAAAACGACATGCTTAAATTAAGACTATTTGTAATTTAAACAGAAAAAACTGACCGAGTTAAATTATATAAAAATATTAAATTGTTTAAACTGTTATACTAGACTTATATTTATTTAATTTTCAAAAGATAAATTATTTTAAATATTACTATTTAAATTCAAATTCATTATAATTTACTGGACTAAGTGTATACTTTGAAATAAAATACTTAATGCAAATAAAAAATATAGTTCGGACAATTTAAAATAATTTAATTTTTGGTTCAACTTTATTCAAATTATAATATAATAAATCGTACTAGACGTTTTATGAATGAAATATATCTCGTTTAAGACTTTCCCTGAATTTCAATGTAATTTCAGATGTGGAAGTATTGGCATTGACATTCAGAAAATTAAATCTCAGTTTAATACACACGCTTTATCAATGTTTTCCATTATTTAATTGTTCCGATTTTCTTCTCCTTTAAAGAATTTGTAGATAAGGCATGGAAAAGAATTGACGCGTTCTTTGAATAAAAAAAGTACGTTACATGAAAAATAGACAAAATAATTAAATGTTAGACATAAGTTTTAATGCTGGACGGGTTAAGAGTTTGAAAAACTTAAATGAAATATGAATATTGAGACTTTTATTTAAAATTCATTTTTTAAGTTCTTTTAATAAAATTATTTATTAAATTGTTATAGTTAATTTTATTTAATTTTCACAAGAAACTTTTCAAAACTTTTTAAACTTATAAAACGAAAAAAATGGAATAATAAAACGACTAAAAAAACATTTTTAATCTTAATACAAATCTAATAAATTACCAAAACTCTCAATAGAAAAAAAAAACAAATTAGTAAACGAAAAATCACATAAAGATAAAAAAATATAAATCAAAATTATGAGAAAATAATAAAAATACTAATCATTTTGTTTTCTTAAATAAAATTTAATTTCTTAAAAAAATATTTTAACTCATTTAATATCATTTTTAATATCAATAAAGTTTAATAAACACTAATAAAAATTGATGATAAGATAATGAAGATACGGATCATTTTCTTTTTCTTAAATAAAATTTAAGTTATTAAAAGAATATTTCAACTAATTAAATGTTATTTTTAATATTAATAAAATTTAATAAACATTAATAATAATTAAAATAAATTTTACTTTTAAGCATAAATTATAATTAATTTAATAAAAATATATTATTAATATTTGTTAATTTGTTTTCTTAAATATAACTTTATAATTAATCTAATAGAAATATATTATTAATGCTGGTTCATATTGAGTAGGCATGTCAATCGGGAGGATAAGGTACATGTAGTAGTTTCTTTGTGTCCTACCTGTTGAATAAATATATGTTTCGTACCCGTATTCATATCTGTGTGGATATCCATATATTTATTTAATATCCACGAATATCCGCGAGTATTTACAAAAAAATAAAAATTAATATTTAACAACATATTTTAATTGTAAATTGAAATAAAATACAATAATAACATTCATAAATTTCAAACAAAGTCCAAATAACTCTTCTAAATAGTGTTGAATAATAGTTTACAAAGAAATGAATTTTTTTAAAAACTAATTGATAAAAAAGTAATTCATTCAAAATCAATATGTTAATATTTTAATAATTTTTTTTAATTTAAATAAGAGTATAGCGGGTACGAGTATCCATGAGTACGGATACCATGATACCCGTGTTCATCATGTCGTTAACAGGTATAAAAAATACCCGTACCCATTATCTACATATATTTATTTATAATATTTATTTCCTACCATTACAACTTTTATCCACAAATATCAGGGTGTAATTTTTTTTTACATCCCTAATATTGAGCGACTCGTGCTTATACATATATTCGAACAATAACACCAGAAAAAACTAAAACTAGGTAGCATGCGTGTTTAGCATAAGAAAGAAAACTATAATATTCTATATAACTAAGTAAAAACATTGTAACGAACATCTATCATCAAACGTGTTTATTTTTTTATAATATTTTTTATTTTGGTAAAAATTATTTTCAAGATGCAGAAAATTATATATAACTTCATTTAAATAATTTAATTAATACTGATATATACCATTCAAAGAAGAAAAAGTTGTCAAGTAATATGCAGAAACAATACGTTGTTGCAATTAAATTAAATTTTGTAAAATACTTTTATTGAGTAATCAATTTCATTTAATATAAATGTAATACTTTTACAATTTTATTAAATCTAGTAATAAATGTTTTTCTCTAAATAATTAGTTTATTTAACAAATTATTTTATATCATGTATTAAATGCTGTAACAAATTTAATATTTTACATGATAGCCAGCAAAGATTAATCAATATATTTGTATGTTACATTAATTATCCTCAATAAATAATTGTACGTTCTCAGCTCACCATAAATAATTTTATTTCAATATAATTTTATTTAAAATTATTTGAATACTATTTCATTACGTAATCTCAATTTCATCGTATCAATAGGAAACTGTCCCTGACATGTTACACGTGGCGTGTTCTGATTGATAAACTCTAGGTAGAAGTCATGGTCTCACTATTTATGCAGCCCTTTGGCACCTTGTGTCCCTCTCTGGTTGAACGCGTTGTTGAACTCTCACTTCGCCAACTTACCCTTGTTTCGCTTCGTAGCACTGATAGCTACGAAGCGTGTTAAGCTTTCATTTCCTTCATAGATTTTTCATCGGAGACAAAATAATGTCAGGACCGAGGCTCCCCGACGAGCCTCCACCGGAGCAACCCGGAGAGGAAGTGCAATCTGAAAATGAAGTTGGTATGGTTCATGTTCCTCTCAATTACTGTGTCTGGATTTGCATAAATGCTTCTTCCATTTTAATCCGAACTTTACTGTATCATTTGTGATTTTCATTTTTCATTTCTTGCTTCGTTGTTTTCTTCAGAATCGGATCTAAGCAATTCATCGAGCGACGACGACATGTAGGTTAAGCTGATCCATCGTTCTGCATTTCTTCAGTCATTTACTTCACGATAAGCTGTTTTCGTTTTTCGAACAGTTTCGCTGCTTCTTAAATTTAATGTCATTTTGATTCTGTCTGGGAATGGTTCGTTTTGTGTTTATTGTTTTCTGTGATGTGTTTTAAAGCGTTTGTTGTAGTTTTCGCATATATTTATGAGTGATGCGCACGTTGTCTCGGTTTTTTTTTTTTTTTTTTTTTTGTTTTGGTGTTTTGTTTTTTTTTTGTGTTTTTGTTTTTTTTTTTTTTTTTTTTCTGGTCATGGATGATTGATTCAATTAGGTGTTGAATCCTTCACCAAAGATGGTTAATTTTGTTGACTTCAGCATGAATTGGATTTGTGCATGCTCCGGGATAGTTTGTTGGTCATTTTCCTGTGTGTTTATGTCAACACAACCATTTTGTAATTATAGGATTTTTTTTTTTAAATAAAAGGTTAATTAATGTGCAAAAGCACATCAAGAATAATTGGGAATTAGACCAAAACTGGTAGACAACAAAGATTAGCATAAAAAAGTTAGTAAAGCGGAAAATAAGAAAGTCATTTAGGTTTTTAAGAGACTTAAAACCTATAATGTTTGATCCAATCCATTAGACAAAAGCTTGTCCGTTAATAATTCCATACGTAGTTCCTTCCATACTTAGCAAATAGGAGTTAATTCAGGACTCCATTAGCTAGTCTCACAAATAGTTCCATTAGCAAGAGCACGTCCTTCATTTCTATACTTCACTCATGCCTAAAGAGCTTTTACCCAAGTTATAAAATTGCTCATTTGTTAGGACAAGTAAGTTCATAGGTCCAAAAAGTCAAGTTAAGTCGGGCAAAAGGTCGAGATGAGTCGGTTCGATTCGAAGGTCAAGTTGGCTCGGATTGGACCAAAGATCGAATTGTTCTTGACTTGGTCGAAAATTGAACAGTATCAGGAGGGGCCGAAGGTCGAGCTAGGTTGAAGGTCGAGAAGAGTCAGACCGAATGTTGAGAAAGGCCAGGCTGAAACGAAGGTCGAGATGGATCAATCCAGGCCAAAGATCAAGCTAGACTAGTTCGAGACAAAGGTCGAGTTGGATTGGGTCTGACCGAAGGTTGACAGTCAAATCGGGTCTCCCCAGGTCAAAGGTTGAGCCAGGTTAGCCTGGTTGAAGGTCGTGCAAAGCCAACACGAGATGAAGGACGAGCTCATTCGACCCAGACCGAAGGTCAAACCGAGTCGGCCCAGGTCCCAAGTCGAGTCGAGTTAGCTCAATCGAAGGTCGAGACGAGATGGCTGTAAGCGAAGTCATCCCAAGCCAAAGGTAGAGTAAGGTAGAGTTAGGTTGGCTTGGCTAAAGGTCGTTCCAAGTTGATCAGGCCGAAGTTCAAGCTAGGCTGGCCTAAGCCAAAGGTCGAGTTTGGTCAGCCAGGACGAAGGTCGAATTGGGTCGGCTCGAGCCGAAGGTCAAGACGACCTGAGTTGGGTCGAAAGCTGAGACGTGTCGGCTCAGGATAAAGGTCAAGCCGGGCCGATACAGTCTGAAGGTCAAGCCAGGCAGACTAGGACGAAGTTCGAGCTGGGTCGGCCTGGGTCGAAGGTTGAGACGGGCCGAAGGTCGAGTTAACCCAGACTGAATGTCAAACTAAGTTAAGTTACACTCAAAGGAAGAGTTGAGTTCGCCATAAAATAGAAATTAAATTACTTTATCCAAATAAGAAAATTGAAATTTAAAATATTTCAATTACTTCATCTAAACATAATTATTGAAGAAATGAAGATAATTCAATTGCAAATAATTTAATTACTAGGTATTTTAATTTCTTAGAAGTGTTGAAATTTCTCATCCAAACACAAGGTCAAGATTTTGGCCAAAGTAAAATCATGTCACACATGAATGACTCTAGAAGCAATAAACAGAAAGACCTGGTAGAGAAAGCATAACCGCTCCAAATCAATACATGTAGCATTTTCCAAAGCAAAACTAATACCTAAGATCTTTGCAACAAAGCATAAAACCCTCCAAAACAAAATGTCTTGACTATCACAATAGGGTCACCACAACAAGCATCACCAAGGTTCCAGCATAAATTTATACATTACATTTTATTTGGAGTTAAACTAGGTTTAAAATAAGCCCCTAAATAGTTCACCTAGGGTTAAAATGAGGGTTATTGCTTTGACGACCCTTTAAAATAAGGAATAGAACCACTTCTAATTTATTTTATTTTATTGTTTGGTAAACTTGCTCAATCTTGACCTATCGCGCACCCAATTCAAGTCTAATCAAACATAGATCAGAGACAATGGATCTCTTGTCACCTCTATTCGTCGCTATGGGTTCCGATGCCAAAACATTTGCGACGAGCTAAGTGCCTCTGAATGTTGAGTGTCGGCATCCTTGTTTGCCACTGCAGGTTCAGATGTCAGAGAATCTGCGACGAGCAAGTCCTCTTGAAGCTGGGTGTTGGTGGCAGGCATGGGGCAGTGGTTGATTTCAGTTGGTGTTCATGGTTGGACAATACTAATTTATATAGTTCAAAGTTTATATCTTGCCTTCAACAGCAGTCATGGGTTTCTTATCAACATTCATGGATTTCTTATACAGAGCTATGAGACCCTCACAAGTTAGATAAAAGCACTCAAAGAACTTTTAACTATGTAAATCAAATTAATTACCCGATGATCACCACCAAACATAAGACTAAACATGCAACAAAATGTTGAACAAATCCATCATATCTTTAATATGATATATATGATTGGTATTAGGAGTAAAATGTGTACTTTTTTTTTTTATAAACAGATAATATGTTTGTGTGTGTTTAATATGTATATATGACTTTTATGTTAAAGGATTGAAATAACGAAGACCTTTTTATTTATTTAACTTTTATTGTCTATAAAAGAAAAATGCTGAACTTTGCTTCACCCCATGAAAATGTAATGTAGAATTTGATTACATCATGATGCTAACAGAGGAAAAAAAACATATGTTTAATTATAAGGAAATATGCTTTACTTTTACAGCATTCATGTAAAACCCTTTTTTAACAGGGATGTTATTTTCTTTAGCATGAACTTATTCATGGAGGAAGAATTTTATCTTCCTATATAAATTACATCAACTTGACACTGGGTTATGTTTAGTATTACCAACTTTTTCAAAAATCTTCACTTATGGTGAGATTACTTATAATTATTCTTATCCTTCACAAGATTTGTATACTAATTAAGTAGTCAAATCGTTTGAAAGTATTTTTTTTTCATAAATATTATTTTTTCTCTCTCTCTCTTTCCTATTCCTAGAATGATTTTTTTTATTAAGTGAATACGAGTGACTTAAGGAAAGGTTAAATAATTACGTTTTTGGATATCATTTTTATTGGTGTTTATTTGCAGCTGTATGGAAATAGACTTGTCAGATATAAGCGAAGATCTTAAGTGTCCTATCTGCCTAGGTATGAAATTAAACAATTGGTAGATTACTTAATTATTGTTTTGCTATAAATTTGTTGCTCTTAAACATGCTATGCTGCAAGTCTTAATATATTACTTTGCTGATTTTTCGTGGGCAAGTTATAGTAAATAATTACACATTATCTGAATTTATGTTATATCTAAATTCCATCATAGTTAATTGTGGCCATTACATTGAATATGTTCATTAGTCATCCCCAAATATTGACATAGAAGACATTTGTAAAAGCATAATTTGAAATCAATAAAATGTTTGACTCCTCCCACATTGGTATAAATCTAAGGTAAGATTTTGCTAAGGAAACACACAATTTTATTTCTTTCCTGATTTAATGTGAAATGTGACAAAATAGCAAGCCTTCACAAGTGTTGTGCTTTGTTTATTCTTTCGTTATTTTGTTTAGTAACTATTTTGGTTACTTCCTTTCTACCATATATGCAATGGCATCAACAAATCTTTTTGAAATTTTAGCTTTTAAACTTATCAATATTTAAAGAAATAGCATTTTTTCCTTGGAAGTAACAAACAAATAGGCCCTTTGAATGCACATGTATAGCTGATTTTTTTTCCTTCTAAAAAAGAATTCAATCACTAAAAATGTGAATGTTAAACAATTTTTTATTTGTATTTGTAACTATGAAATCATATATCGAAAATGGTTGAATTCATTTTATGTGAAGGTGTAATTCGAAAAACCAAAATTGTTATGGAATGCTTGCATCGGTTTTGCGGAGAGTGCATTGAGAAAGCCATACGCCTCTGGTTAGTCCTCAAGCTTCGAACTAATACGTTATCATCTCTCAGAATATTTTGGGACAGTGTTGTCGTAGGTTTTGAAATGTTTGAGTTGGTTTGAGTGCAGTAAGAATGAATGCCCAGTTTGTCGTGAACATTTTCCTGGCGGATGCACACTAGGCGATGATCGCCACTATGATCATCTCATTTCTATCATCCATCCAGATGTTGCACAGTACGAGGAGGAGGTAAAGATGATTATCTTCTTAATTGATGATGTGTTTTTTTCGATAATTCATGTTCGTGTTTCTGCTCAGTACCTTACTTTCAAATATGAATGTTTATTAAAAGTGATTGCATTTATTAGAATGTTTAATTATAACATTTGAAGTAATATGAGTAACAATAATCATCATTTCCATTTCCCAGTCTCTTCAACGTCAAATAGAAGAACTGGAGAGGAAACACAAGGTTAAGGCAACCGCTGTAAGTTTTGCAAGGAGACGCAGAACAATCAGAAATGCATGCAAGGATGAGAAGGGAAATGAGAAGAATGAGGTTATGAATGATAAGAATGCAGGAAAAGAGTCGTCATCTGAACCAAACAAAGATGGAGAATCTGCCACTCTCCATGCAGATGGAACTGCTGATGAAAATGTTCCAGAAAAATAAGTTCACCTGGGAAAAAATACTCATGGAATTTAAGCCGTTTGATCTTTGTCCAACGGTCAGAATAACTCTCTTAACTTTTATCACTGCATGCAACATTGAATGCACCTTAATAATTCTCAGTTCATGAAATTGAGATTTATCAAAACTAGTCTCTCTTCGTATAATAATTAAACATGCTTTCGGCAGTTCCTGTCATAATTTTTTGTTATTCCTTAGTGTCTTTTATGTTTCAATTTTTTCTTATCATAATAACTAAAAAAGTTTTGCATTGTTTCTCTCGAAAAATAAAAACACTTTAGGTTTCCTTTGAACCTTTAATTTTAAAAATTTGTTTGATGTAGCTTTGTCCAAAAAAAATTATATTTTTCGGTTTCATGACTTTTAGTTTAAACGTTTTTTTTTTTATATATAAAAGTAGTTTAATTTTTTATCAAATTTATAGGCAGATTTTGAAAATTTTACATAAATGATAAAGTTATCTTTTTCAACCACAACTTCAAACTATTAAAAATGGTGAA
>Ga0214544_1007375_pt1 | contig 19379 bp, 19 predicted proteins | sample CNSS3metaG_FD_160074 | JGI IMG/M metagenome (GOLD analysis project Ga0214544, IMG submission 160074) | Root nodule microbial communities from cowpea collected in UCLA plant growth center, Los Angeles, California, USA - CNSS3 | ecosystem: Host-associated > Plants > Roots > Nodule | place: USA... | reverse complement strand
GTAGACACTCTTGAAATTTTATGCAATAGATGCAACTTGAGTTGAGAGCACTCCTCCCTCTATTGCCTTTGAGAGTCACCATTTTCTAGAGATTTCCTCTCTCTACCTCTAGCCACCTTCCTTAGGCAAGCATAGATTAGGAAATCCTATCACCTCTTTCACCTTCCATTGCTTGCAAGTGCCTTCCAACTTGCCTCCATTCCTTCATCCATTTCCGCTGCTCATGGAGCTCTTCATGCACCTTTGGAGCTCCACCAACTAGTCATCACCACCTCATGAGTCTAGGGTCTTATCTCATATCAATACCATGTTACATTAGTTCCAACTCATTCATTAATTTCACATGCCGAACTTCCACAATATCCATCGTTCCATGCAAGAATTATGTCACACATACATAGCAATCCATCATATATATGTATATACACATATCTCAACATAACAAGCATACCCAAGCAATTTCCACTAGTCCAAGGGCAACCAAGCAACCAAACCACATTCTGTCTCGCCCAGCCCCTCGCTCAGGCTGAAGGGCCTCGCTCAGGTGAGACAGTCTCGCTCAGGCGAGTTCCCCTCCGCCTAGGCGAGGGCTCGAAACAGCAAACAGAAACCACCGCGGAATCTCGCTTAGGCGAGACCCCTCTAGCTTGGCCGAGTGGTTCGCTCGCTCAAAATAATGAGCACTTACACGGGACAAAGGGGCGGATTAACACAAAATCCTAACTGTGAAATACAAAGGAACATCAATGGAACTCATACGATCTAGAAAGGGGCACTTACGTGGAGTAGGAACTGGTTCAAAGCTAGTTCGAGAATGGCTTGAGGAGAAACCCTAGCAGAGCATCTTGTGGGAGCAGTGGGGATGACGGTTGGTTTCTGAAAGAGTGAAAGCGTACGCATTAGGGCAGACTAGGATTAGTTTTATCCTTTGGGCCAGCTCTTAGGCCCATTAGATTTGGGGCAGTCCTATAAGTTAAAGGCATAAAAGAACAGGGCCTTACATTCTCCCCAACAACAAAAATTTTTGAGCTCGAAAATAAAGACTCACCAGGTAAACAGATGTGGATGTGATTTTCTCATGTCTTCCTCTAACTCCCAAGTCGAGTCACCCGTCCTCCGATCCTAGATGACTTTAACCAGACTAACCGTCTTTCCTCGACGTTCCTCAACCTTGCCATCCTCTAGAGCTATGGATGGTACTTCCACCGTGAGGTCTTTCCTGATCTGTATATCATCGGCTTCCAATACGTGGGCCGGATTGAACTCCAAGGATCTCCTCCTATGGTCTGCATAGGCCTTTTGCCTACTCTGAGAAGCCTGCATTCTGTTCCTCACCATCCTCACTTTCTCAGTGGAATGCTCTAACAATTCTGGCCCAACCAATACTGCCTCTCCATCCTGATACCAACAAAGAGGAGTTTTGCACCTCCCGCCATAAAGAGCCTCGTATGGCGCCATGCCAATGCTCGCATGAAAGCTGTTGTTGTAGGTAAACTCAATCAAGGGCAACACCTCATCCTAAGCCCCCAGGTGATCCAATATACACGTCCGTAGTAAGTCCTCAAGTGACTGAATGGTCCTTTCTGATTGACCATCAGTCTGGGGATGGTAGGCTGAGCTCATAGTCAACTTGGTCCCCAAAGCCTCTTGTAAGGTTTGCCAGAACCGGGATGTAAAACGTGAGTCTCTGTCGGAAACTATGCTCGAAGGTACTCCATGCAACCTCACAATCTCCTTAACGTACAGCTGGGCCAACTTGGCCATGGACATTCTCAAGTTCATCGCCAAGAAGTGAGCACTCTTGGTCAATCGATCCACTACCACCCAGATGGTATCATGTCCTCTAAAAGTTCGTGGCAGATGGGTCACAAAGTCCATAGAGATGTTGTCCCATTTCCACACAGGTATCTCTAAAGGCTGTAGAATCCCGCCGGGTCTCTGGTGTTCCACCTTTGCCTTCTGATAGGTCAAACAGGCTGATACAAATTGTGCCACGTCCTTCTTCATCTCCTGCCACCAAAAAGTCTCCTTGAGGTCCTGGTACATCTTAGTCATGCCAGGATGCAAGCTAAGATGACTTTTGTGTCCTTCCTCAATGATCAACTTCTTCACCTCTGCATCAGTAGGTACACAGATTTAGTCCTGAAACTTCAGTATACCATCATCACCCAAGGCAAAGTCTCTAACCTCATCCGACCCAAGTTGTTCTCTGACTTTGTTTAAATTGGCACCCAATAACTACCTCTCTCTAACTAAGTCCAGAAAGCCACTAGATATAGTAAGGGTACTACACCTAATGAACTCAGACCCCAGCTCCACCTGTAGCCTCATGTCTCTGAACTTCTCTAGTAGTTCCACCTCCTTAATCATAAGGTGCGCAGTATGTATTGTTTTCCTACTCAAGGCATATGCCACTACATTCTCCTTCCCTGGGTGATATAGGAGCTCGAAGTCATAATCCTTCAGGAATTCCATCCATCTTCTCTGCCTCATGTTCAGCTCCTTCTGGTCAAACAAATACTTGAGGCTCTTATGATCGCTGAACACACGAAACGGAGCACCATAAAGATAATGGCTTCAAATCTTCAAGGCAAACACTATGGTTGCTAGCTCTAGGTCATGGGTAGGATAGTTTCTCTCATGAACCTTAAGTTGCCTTGAAGCATAGGCCACTGCCTTCTTCTCTTGCATTAACACACAACCAAGTCCGAGATGAGACACATCACAGTAGACTTCGAACGGTTTCCCCACATCCAGAATTACCAATATAGGAGCACTCGTCAATCTTCTCTTTAGCTCCTGAAAGCTCTCCTCATACTTGTCCATCCAAGTGAAAGGTTGGTCCTTCTGGGTAAGCAAAGTCAAATGTGCCACTATTTTGGAGAATCCCTCTTTGAATCTCCTATAGTAGCCCGCTAACCCCACAAAGCTTCTAATCTCTGTAGCCGACTTAGGACTTTCCCACTTTACCACTGCTTCGACCTTCGTTGGGTCTACTGCAATCCCCTGGGCGGATATCACATGCCCCAGAAACTGAACTTCACCCATCCAGAATTCACACTTGGATAACTTGACGTACAACTGCTTCTCCCTCAAAACATCAAGCACCAACCTCAGGTGTTCTGCATGCTCCTCCTGAGTTCTGGAATAGATAAGAATGTCGTCTATGAAGACTACGACAAACTTATCCAGGAAAGGCCGGAAGATCCTGTTTATGTAGTCCATGAACACCGCTAGAGCGTTGGTCACACCAAACGGCATAATCACATACTCATAGTGGCCATATCTGGACCTGAAGGCCGTCTTCTGTACATCATCGTCCTTCACCAATATTTGGTGGTATCCTGACCGTAGATCAATCTTCGAGAATACGGCTGATCCATGTAGCTGATCCATCAAGTCGTCGATTCTCGGAAGATGGTACTTATTCTTGATTGTCATTTTTTTCAACTATCCATAGTCCACACACAGACGCGAACTCCCATCCTTCTTCTTCACTAACAGCACTGGCGCTCCCCAAGGCGAAGTGCTGGGTCGGATGAACTGTTTCGCCATCAGTTCCTCTATCTATTTCTTGAGTTCAACCAACTCCGCTGGAGCCATGCGATAGGGGGCCATCGATACTGGACTAGTCCCCGGCACTAGATCGATAGAGAACTCTACCTCTCTGCGGGGAGTTAACCCTGACACTTCCTTTGGGAACACATCCTCAAAATCATGCACAACCGGTATTACCGACGTCGTCTCTCCTCCCTTCACCTTCAGATGTGTGAAGATCATGTAACACTGCGCGCCGTCATGGAGTTCCTTCATAACACCCTTAGAAGATACCAGGTCAGGCTCCTCTGTGTTGGGAAAAAGCAGCTTCTTCTCTCGGCAGTCTATAAGAACGCAATTGGCAGAGAGCCAATCCATTCCTAAGATCACCTCCAACTCTTATAGAGGCAGACATATTAAGTTCACCCTGTACCTGCGCCCCTCTACCTCCACTGGACACCTAGCACATAAGGACGACGTCCTGACCAAACTCGACGGCGGAGTAGACACCGCAAGCTCACATTGCAGCTCGCGCACCGGCAGTTGCAACCGCTCCACACATGCATTTGACACAAAGGAGTGTGTCGCTCCAAAATCATACAACACACAGCAAGAAGTACCAGCTATCATGCAACTACCCATAACCAAGTTACCTGAGCCTGATGCCTCAGCTCCTGACATAGCGTACACCTTGCCAGTCGCCTTAGGCCTATTACCTCTATCCCTCCTCTGATGCTGATGGGGATTCTGAACTGGAGGGCGTGTTGCTGCCCTAGCAAGGTTGGGACAATCCTTCCCAAAGTGGCCTTCCTTGCCACAGTTGTTGCACCTGCGGTAACCCTCCATGCATGGACAAGCACTCCTCAGGTGAGGGCCTTCACAAATGTAGCACTGAACTCGGCCTTGCTGAGGAGAAAAGCTCCTAGACCCCTGAGGCTGATGGTGAGGTCTGTCATATGGTCTCCTCTGCTCCTCATGCTTGGGCTTGGACCTAGACGGTCCACCGATCCTCTGAGGCGGCTATGGCTGCTGTGGGCGCTGACCTTCCACCTCACGCTTCATCTTCTCCATCACCCTGGCCTTCTCCACCAGAGCGGCAAAATCCTTGATGGACAAAGGAGCCACCATCAAGCGGATATCACCGCGAAGACCATTCTCAAACTTACGGCATCTCCACTCCTCATCAAGTGGTAGTGTATAGAAGCGACTGAGGTGCTTGAACCTCTCAGCATACTCTGCCACAGTCTTCCCTCCCTGGGTCAACTGGAGGAACTCCACCTCCTTGGCGTACCGGATGCTATCTAGGAAGTACTCGGAGTGGAATCTCTCTCTGAAAGCCTCCCATGTCACTGGCTCATCTCTCTCCTCTAGGATGGATTTGGTGCTGATCCACTAATGCTCCCCCTCCCCCGTGAGCATGTACACAGAAAATGCCAACCTATTCTCCGCAGGGCACATCTTCGCATCATAAATGCGTTCCAGGTCCTTCGCTGGGTGGTGCTTCAGAAAATCCTCTAAACTCCACTCCCTGACTGCAGGTCGGGGTTCAGGACCAAACATAGGGGTAGCCACCCTGTTCTCATCCAGCTGACAGAGGGCCTCCATATGCTGCCGATGAGCATCCTCAGTAGCTACTCTCGCAGCCTCCATTTGCTGCATCATTGCCTGTTGCTGCTCAAGCGACGCCGCCTGTCGCTGCATGGATGCCTCATGCTGCTGCATCATCGCAGCACTCTGCTGCGCCATAAACCCTAAACCCAGCCCATGCAGATTATGCCGCGGAACCATCACCTCTCTGTTGCCCGCGGGTGTTCCTCGCATCTGCTCACACCAACAAGTTGATGATCATTGCAAGAGAGAGTACCACACAGCAGAACACACCACAATAAAAGTAGGGTAAGCTAGAGCACAAGAGATTTCATCCATCAAATCAGATATAATTGCACAATACCATACATTCAATCAACCAAGCATGTTATGACTTTCAATCAATACACTACGACACAACTCGATTCATCCGGATACATATAACTTGGTCGGATTCAGCGGACGCTTGCACTTGTGGTGGATACCTCTGCTCACCCCCGAGCTGCTCACCCCCGAGCTATGTGTTACAAGTGTTTCAATGAATCAATTTTCCCTCACCACAAGGTTAGCCCTTAATGAGTTTTAGGCATCCTGCTACTCTCACCACAGGAGTCAGTCTGCTCTAAGTGAGACTAACCGACCCCTTAGAGTGTCAGGATGCAATCCTTACCTTGAATCCTTACCTAGTTATACAGATGGGGCACCACCATGGACACCCACTAATAGGGGCCATGAAATTACGTCCCGACCACTGAAGCGCAACCCCGGAGGTCTCACCTAGAGACCCCCAAGGAATTACACGCTGACACGGACCAACATTTATAAATCAACAATACAAGAATATTAAATCATATTTACAATTTCATACCAACCCTTGGATCAATTCCTCATACGTATCACATTTTGAATCCATACCACTAGTCATCACCACCCTATAAGTCTAGGGTGTCATCTCATATCAATACCATGTTACATTAGTTCCAACTCACTCATTAGTGTCGCATGCTGAACTTCCACAATATCCATCGTTCCATGCAAGAATTATGTCACACATACATAGCAATCCATCATATATATGTATATACACATATCTCAACATAACAAGCATACCCAAGCAATTTCCACTCGTCCAAGGGCAACCAAGCAACCAAACCACATTCTGTCTCGCCCAACCCCTCGCTCAGGCTGAAAGGCCTCGCTCAGGCGAGACAGTCTCGCTCAGGCGAGTTCCCCTCCGCCTAGGCGAGGGCTCGAAACAACAAACAGAAACCACTGCGGAATCTCGCTTAAAAACAATGAGCAGGTTGCCTGGGTGACCTTCCGCGAAAATGGTTTAGGCGAGCCTCCGCCAGACTCACCTGGGCGAGATTACCAGTTCTCGCCCTGGTCTCACCTGCAACAGATGCATCATTCAACCCAACAAAACACACCAAACATTTCACGCATCCAGAACAACGATTAATCCATACAAACATTTCGCAAGCTCAAGAAACTGCAGAAAAACAAATAACTTAAACTTCAACCCTAACTTCCCGTACCTGGAAAAAGGGTTAACAGAACCTTGACAGCACGACCGCGAGCACTGCAGCCCTAGGAACGCACTAATGAGCTGAAAACAAAAGGTACACGGGACAAAGGGGCAAATTAACACGAAACCCTAACTGTGAAATACAAAGGAACATCAATGGAACTCATACGATCTAGAAAGGGGCACTTACGTGGAGTAGGAACTGGTTCAGAGCTAGTTCGAGAATGGCTTGGGGAGAAACCCTAGCAGAGCGTCCAGTGAGAGCAATGGGGATGACGGTTGGTTTCTGAAAGAGTGAAAGCGTACGCATTAGGGCAGACTAGGATCAGTTTTATCCTTTGGGTCAGCTCTTAGGCCCATTAAATTTGGGGCAGTCCTATAAGTTAAAGGCATAAAAGAACAGGACCTTACAAGGCCACTAAACTAACATAATGAAAGTTTCTCCAGGAAAGAAAACTAAGTTACAATGAGTTGAATACTTAACCCAAAAACATTAGTAAGAATCGAAAATAAGCCATCCAAAACATTTGGCCATACTTATATCTTCAAGAAACTTTGGCCAAGGACACTACCACATGAGTATACTCCAATGTCTCAAATTCAATGAGTTGGGCAACTTTCCTTGCAAATCTTGTGAACAATTCATCCATGGTATCTTTCCCAAACTCAACTGACAAAAGAGGTTCGAAAATCGCTCTAACGTACTTAGTCAGGAACTCTACTTTCATTTTGCTATCAAGTATAGAGTCACTGACATCCTCGTGAATATTTGCATCCCAACCTATGTTGAAAGACCTCAATGTTTGAATGGCAAAAGATCCTTCTTCTTCGATCACTTGTCTAACTTCTTCAGCAGTGGGACCATATATAGGTAGATCAAAGAAGTCTAATTTTTTCTCTTCAAGTACACCCTACAAATCACAAAGAAAAATTAAAGCAACCTTATTTTCCTATACTAGCTTTCTAGAGCCTTTCAAATTTCTGGCTTTAGCAAGCACAAAATATACACCACAGGGGTAACATCCAATACAAAACAATATGCGAAATAAATGATAAAATATTATAATACGACCTAGCTGGTAAACAACATATAAATAAACTATTATAAAATTTAGTGTAAATCCTAGTACTAAATCACAGTTTTCAAATTGAACACATGTTATGGAATTCACGTGCGATATGAAAACAAAAGGAAGTAATTATAAAACGCAGTTAGTGGTTTGTGGTATTCTTTGCTTGAAATGACTGACACATACACAATAATACAACTGCAAGGAAATAATTATGAAGTGCAGTTAGTGGTTTTTGATATTCTTGGCTTCAAATGACTGACACACATACACAATAATACAAATGCTATTTTGATGAATTGGTTCACTTTTGGATAATCATCTATCAGACCTCATCGCTTACCTCTTGGACCATGTCATTGAGTACCATTCCAATTAACTCTGGAGCTGGATTACGAATTTTCCGAGTTTCATCTCTACCAATGAATGTAAGTAACATAATACCATCTGACTTTAGTTCCTCTGAACGTGATTTTAGAAAAAGTTTGAAATTCTTTTCAAACTGATTGAAGTATGCTTCACGGACAGAAAGAGAGCTTGTACTTGTTATATAAAAATTTCCCTTGTTGAGTGGTTCCTTTGTGTTGGTCGAGCTTTTTGGTGCCTGCATGATACCATGTCAAAGTTGAACAAAAACAATTTAACTTTCGTAAAGCTACATTCAATTATATAAATATATAATACTAGCACACATATTCATTCTGTTAAATGTGCATGGTAATAATATTAAATTAGGTTTGATACAACTGACCTGTGATAGCCAGTGGAGACTGTAAGAGGAATGAAAGAAGTGGATGTAATCATCAGGAAAAAGCCTTCCATAGAAGCTTCCTGGTGTTGCATGAATAAAACATCGTACATGGTTTTCGTTTTTTTCCTCATGGATTCTTTGGAAGAAGTCAGGGATCAACTTGAAGATGGTGTTGAAATCATTTCCAAATAGATCATTCATGTAAATTTGCAATGCATTTGGCGTAGCCTGGTTTAAGCTGAAGCTAGCCTTATCCATGATACTTAACATGTCTGACACAAATAAAAGTGAATTTGGACCCGAAGAGCATCCCAAATCTGCTACTTTCCAACACCTTTCTGAACTAAAGTTTGACATCAACCGTTTTACAGTATCTTCAAGTATAGGTTTCACCATGCTTGCCACTTTTCTCTGCACCGAATTTAACTTGGGTTACTTTCCTATATATATATATATATAGGAAACTCGTTTTTTCCTTTTAGGAAATTTATAAAACAAAAGGAAAACCGTGTTTCTATTTTATGATATAAAGGTTGTACAGATGATACTTTTTGGACAGCAGAAAAGAGATGATACCTGACGTAAGGAGTTGTTGGCATAGCTGGTTTCTCTCTCACCATCCTTCATGTGAAGCACTCTCTCTGTTGCCATCATCTAATGAGTGGAGTCTCAACAATATGAAAGTCACCAATAATTATGTTAGGCTATGGAAAGTTCAACATTGACACAGAGCACTCGATTGTCAGGACGAGTATGAGTCGTTTTTTTCTTTGAAAAATGTCATGCAAAATATGTCTTATTTGGAAAATATATATATAAAAGAGAAACAAGGAACAAGTTCGTAAAAATACTAGATCAAAGCTCATGTCTAAAATAAGAAAAATGGTACACTGAATATAAAGCCCATATCTTGAAAATAATGCCCTGATAAAATATGGTGGGAGAGGAGAGTAGTAAAAGATAGGGGTGTGAGGGAAGGAATTAGTTCTTGAGAAGTGGCCGATGGGAGGTAGGCAACATGAAAGGAGGAAGGAAGGAAAATTTGACAGTATAGGACCATATGAGTTGCGTGGACTCAATAAGAAAGACATGTGGTGACTGGGAAATGAAAGTGGTTTCATCATAATATACGTGTGGTGTAGAGTTCCATGCATGAAGACACCTGTTAATATCGGTTTGATCCCCTTGCCTTTTTCCCTGCTTTCATCAAATACATCATTACACCCGTTAATCAACAATTTTAATTACCTTGCTATAAACTAAATCGCACGACAGGATGAGTAATTTGAAAAAATAAACAAGTATTTTAAAATAAAATATACTTTAAGAAGTCTATTTTGAAAAATTATGAAAAACTGTAAAATAAAATATATGGTCGACGAAAATCAGATTTTAAATTCGGAAATCAATCATATTATATATAGGAAAGATATTAGTATTTTGTAACGTCTATTCGAAAATGTGGTACTTTTAACTATAAATATATAAAGATGATAGATGATGTGGTTTTGAAGATATTTAATTATCTCAAAAATAATAAACAAATAATATAAAAAAAATATTTTTTAATTTAGGTCCGAATAATTTTTCATTTTTATTTATCTCTATTCACAATAGACAATCAGAATACATAATCTACTATATCTAAAATATAAGACAACAATGACCTCTGGATATTATCCAAATACCCCAACTTAAACGATTGACACCTGTCCATTTTACAGGTTTTTTGGTCAATTACCCGTGTCCTGAAGAAGTTTTCCGTGTTTTAAAAATTTGAATCAGTATTTTACCGTTATACCCTTCTTTCCCAGCTTCCTTTTCGTTTTTTGTTTGAGTTAAAATTCATGTCCAGCTTCCTTTTCGTCATTTGGCTTTTCCCGCCTCTAGGATTGTTGGGTGGAGGGAATACTATGCATTGAGTTGATGGATGTTCCATCCGTTAATAAATGTTTGGTCAGAGTTGGATTGTTATAAATTTTTATTTTGTAAGGGTGTTGTTGCGTGGTTCCTTTCTCCAGATTTCCTACCTTTGTAAAGGTATGTCATTTCCATTCTTTAGTTTTCACTACATGGAAGATTTTAGTTTTCGGTTGTTCTTTCTTCTGGGTTTCCTCAGTTTCAAGGTATGACATTTATGTATCAAAACTTTCTTTGCTTTCTGTTCCGGTCATCTTAAGTTGTTATTTCGTATTTGGGTTTTATGGGATGATCTTCATTTCAAATAAAGTAGTGTTGGGTGGTTGTCTGCACTCCTTCTTCTTCTTCGTTCCCCAATTTCTTGAGGTATGCCATTTTTTGTTTGTTTGTGTGTTTGAGTTTTTGGTTGGATTCTCTATCTCAGTTGTTTTGAGACCATTTTAAATTTCGCGTTTGTGTTTTCTGAGTTTCGTACGTTGGTGTTTGGTGCTTGGTTTTGTATGTTTTACCAAATATGTATTTTAATATTATGTTTTCAATTTTTCTTAGTACCTGTGTTCTAGAGTTTTCTAACATTTCTTATTTTTTTTCCTATGTTCTTTCGTGTTTTCTTCTTCTATTAAAAAGAAGATCGAAGATTTTTGAAGATCCAAAACGAAGTTCTCAAGCAGAAGGACGAAAAATCATTATTAAGAGGTTTTATTTTTAAAAGGTTTGTTTTTTTATTATTTTTCCATTTTTTCAGTTTGATTTTAATCATTTTTGTTTTGTGAGCCAACCCATCCTCCTAATGGTGTTCCAATGGTGTTCCTCACATGGGTCTACGAGGTTAAACTTGAAGGATCTGTTGTTGGGTTTTCTGTTAATGGAAGTTGTATTTTTTCCTTTTTAATGGTTTGGTTTTTCTATGTATTTAGGTTGAAGTTCTTTTCTGATAACTTAAATTAGTATTTAAGACCATTTAATAGCATGAAAAACATAAAAACTATTTAAGACCATTTAATGCAATAACTTACTTTTTCATGATTTTGTTGTATTCATTACGAGCAGATTTCTTCTTTCTTCATTGTTCATTGCTCCTAAATCTTTCTTATTCTTCTTCTGCAAGTCCTTTTAAAGAGGTTTACTCATATTTCTCTTTCCTGATAAAAGGTATGATCTATATGTTTCAGTTTCCATTTTAAAGATATTGTTTTTTACTTTTATAGTTGCTTCTTCCAGATGTCCTTTTACAAGGGTTTACTCATTTTTGTTTCCAGCTTGTATATTCAGCTGCTAGGCAACTGAATCAAAGAACCATACCATAATCTCTTTCAAGAGGATCTCATCAAACACCTTGAATATGAGCTCTCTGGTGACTTTGAGGTACACAAAATTGACACTAATAATTTCATAAGAAAGCTTCTTATTGATGTGAACTTGGTATATATATTGGTTGCTTTACTTAATTTTTTTATGTTTAAAGTTTAAAATTAATGAAATTGATATGACTCTTCCTATAACCATTAAATATAGTCTTTACTTATTTCAATCTTTATTATATTTCAAATATTCGAAATCAGGTTGTTGAAGAAGTGTTTTACCAAGTAAGATGCAACAATGTAAGATTTAAAATATGTTTGTACTTCTGTGGTAGGAGACTTCCAGACAGGGACAAGACCAAATATGTAAGAACAATATGATTTCGTGTCTCAAGTTTCATTTCAATACTTCAACTTGGTAGTCTAAAGCATGCCCTTGAGTTTACTCAAGCTACTATAGTACGGGAGTTGCAAGTAGTATCATTCCTAATTACGAAGCATCATTAAGAAACTGAGAAATAGATCCTTTGGTAATCGTGAGCACCAACTAACATGATGTAGTTATTTTGTTTTAAAAGGGGCACTGGACAATATTTTATAGAACACATTTTCATTACAGAAAAATCACTTTTGGTTATGCTTATATCTTTGTTACAAAGGCTTTGGTTGAACATTAACAAGCTATATTGTCAAGAAAGAAAGTGAACTTACAAAATTCAAAAAGTGATTATTGTTAAAGAAACTCAAGCTAAAATCATGTTAACAATGCTATTAAGTTGTATTTAGTCAAACATAATAAAGAAAAATAAAGTATTTCTATCTGTGTTGTCATAATTTTTTTCAAGTGCACAATTTTTATTATCATGTGCCTTCCATATAGTTTGGTTCTTATTTATTTGTTAAATGAAAAAGTTTATTTTTCATCCCTAATTTGACATGTTGTTCCTACAAGAGCAAATGTTGGCATCTCGAAAGGTCAGTTGCATAAGGAGCATTTCTTATCTCTCTTTCCACAGTCTTAAATAGATGCCAAATTGGTATTATATGATTCATCCACTAAAGAAAAAAGTTTGTCAGGCCAATATGGCTTGGTTGGACTCGAAAAATTTGATAAAAAGTGTTTTCCTATGTTGTGCTCCTTACTGTTAATAATCATGGCTTTCAAGTTCAAATATATGTTGTCATAAGCTTGATATTTCATTGTATGGTTTGTCATATGTCATAGGTGGCACTTCTCACTGCATGCGTAACCAGAGGTTTGAAGGTTCTCTTCGACGCTAGGATTGGTGCCAGAGCTGATCCAAAAGTGCACTAATATGGACCTGTTTTTATTTTACTTTCTTATTAGACAACAATTTTTTTCAAATGATATTGTTGATTGATCAACATCTAAAGCTAAATAAGGTAACTAGAGGGTATATATTTTGTTTACTAGAAGGTAACTGGAGTTGTTTAATGCCAGTGCATATTTAGATAGCTTAACTTGACATTTTATTTTACTTTAGCAGAATATTGATGTGGATTTCATATTTTTTAGGGTTGTTTTGTTATAAGTAACTTAACTATGATTTAAAGCTGTAAATTCTTTTTTTTGGATAAATAAAGTACATTTTAGGATCATATCACATTGCTTTTTTTATGGGAGATTTTAGCGAGCATCCTCTTAATGTTTTCTGAATTTAAATAATAATATGTTTCTGTTATTTGATTTCCTTATAACCCCTGATTTAGTATTGCTCATGCACTTTGCTTAGGTCTTGCATCCTGGCTTGGAGTTGAGGTTCCCATTCTTGTGGATTCTGATATGATTAAGCACAAAGAGGATGCAACCACATCAATTGAATCTTAGTTACTCACATGTCTAACTGAAACTGTAAAAGTATAACTTAGATTTATGGAAAAATTATGACAGGAATTATGGGCCAAGAGTAGATCTGAAGTGTTGGAGTAATTCTATACATCTTACATTGCATTGTAAATTACAAAAGGTTCCTGTGCATTGCATTGCATTCCAAGAGCCCATTTTTTAAATATACTTTTGTCGGATGGAATTACTTCGGGAATGTATTTGTTTGGATTATGTTTAGAAGATTAATTTTATGGTGACTTAAATTGTTGGCAGTATAGTTATAATGATGATACCTTTGGTATTTGTGCTCACGATGTAGTTATTTTGTTATAAAAGGGCACTGGACAAAACTTTATAAAAAACACATTTTAAAAGAGGCACTGTTGGTTATGCTGGTATCTTGGATACAAAGATTTTTGTATAAAAAAGGATTAACATTGTATGGTATAAATTAGGAATTTAAATAATTTATGCGTTATATTAGGTTTTAAGCTGAAAAATAAAATCTTAATCCGACTCTAACGAATACTAACAGTTGGTTGAGTGTTATATTATGGTTTATGAGTCAACATTATTCTCTAAATCAAAAGTTAACAATGTAGCATAATTGTATTTTTTTATTGGTCATTTTTTCTTCTTATTATTAGTATTGTTATTATAATTATTATCAGTACTAATAGTCTTATTAAAAAATGTAGTGTTTTTATTTTATATGGGACCAAAGTTCATAATAGTAAATTTTAACTGTATAATACTATTATTTTTTTATATATTAATTATTATATAATTTTATAATATGACACAAACAAATTCATATGTGAATATATAATTAAAGAAAACATATAGATTCGTGCGTAGGCTCCCAAAGATATAGACTCCCAAAGATAATATTTATCCAAAAACAATTTACTTTTTACATTTTCCATGCTTATTTGGTTCTTAATTTTTTTGTTTATTTTTATTGATTTATATTTAGACACAATGAAACCCTACACAACTTCCAATGAAAATTTAAATTTATCACTACATTAGAAATCTAAATTTATCATTGCTTAATAAACTCTGCACAACTTCCAATAAAAAGATATTTAAATTTATTTGCATAACGTCTAAATGATGAATACGAAATCTGAATAAACATTTGTATAATATTTTCACTGCTCCAGATAATCATCATTGCACCACTGGTCTTGATAATTGAACCGCTCCAATAATTTGAACTGCTCGGAATAAACGCTCTGATGATTTAATTGATTGGGATTCAAATATTGAAATAATCCATTAATCTCTCTTGACTCTTGATATCTGAATATGGTGCACATTTGTATAAATATTTTTTCATTATTATTTGCACTAATCAAGATAATCATCATTGCATTGGTCCAGATGTTTCAACGGCTCCATTTATTGTTTCATCTCCAACACCCTTTCATGATTCAACTTATTCAGATTAAGATATTCAAAAGATACATTTACTTCTCTTCACATTTCACACTTCATTTACGTCTCTCATCTAAAATTTCTCTTCTTTGTATGATCATATATATATATATATATATATATATATATATATATATATATATATATATATTTTTTTTTTAATAATATTTTTATATATAATTATTGTCATCATCAACTATAATTATAATTATATTTTTAACAACTATAGTTATTATACATATCACTGATAAATTATTATGTCAATTTTATAATTTAACGCAAACAAATTTATATCCAAATATTATTGGATAATCATAATATTTTCATTTTAAACAAAAATAAAATAAAATGTGTTTACACATAAAAAATTAGTTATTATAAATTTAATGTTTACATTGATAACAATACCTACATTTATTTTTATTTAAAAATTTCAACATCAATCTTACATTATATTTGCATTTTTGTTTAAGTTGATTATTCATGTGTGGACATTACTTTTGCACGAGACCAAAGTTCTCAATATTTCTATATTTTATTTTAACAACAATATATATATATGCATTTCATTTCAATATAATATATAACTCAATGTACATTTTTTTTCTTCTAAATTCATATGTCAATATCTTTCAATATTCTTTTTCTTTTAAACTCTCTATATCTATATGTGCTTAAACAACATTTTTGACTAGCATTATGGTCTAGGCTCTGGTCTTCTTCTACCATATTTATTTTACATTGATGAACTTATTGAGGAACCAGAGAGAGGTATAAGCTTTTCTTTCTCTGTTCGATCTTTTATGCTTTTACCATATGTAATTACTTTTCGTTTGCAGTTTAGATTTTTTAAACATGTTGAATCGTAGTTGTCTTTGAAAAATCTTTCATTTTATTATTAATTAATAATTATTTTATTTTATTTTTACTCTTATTTATGAAATGATTTTTACTAATAAAGTGCAATTATCTTTTATCGTGACTCTTGAAAGTTCTATTTTTCAATATATAATTTTTTATTAATTATCTTTTTAATGAAGGTTTTATTTGATAAATATTATTTATCGATATGTTCTAATTTTTTTATATTATTTAAAATTATTTAAAAGAATATACTGTTGTTTTTTAGTATGATGTATAATTGTTACTGTTTTAATATGTATAAATTTAATTTAATATAGTGTTTTTATATTTATGAATATATATTTGATTTAATATATTTAATTAGTTAGTCATATCAATTTTGTTTTTATAGATAATATTTGATGAAATTTTTTAGTTTCCAAGGACATGCAATAAATTCGAACCATCATGATATACAGTTGTGACTCTTAGAATAACTATCATTATCTTACTTTCTTTATAATATATATATATATATATATATATATATATATATATATATATATATATATATATATATATATATATTTTTATTTTTTATTAATTTTGTATTTCTTCATTAACAATCAAATTTTAATAATCTTCTTCTTCTTCTCTTAGCAATCTTCTATTTTTTATAAACATATTCCAAATAAAATATTTTTTATAAATCAAGTAATTAATATATTATTACAAATTTAATAAATGGTTTCGTATTCCAAGATTAAAATTGTTTACATTTACCAATTCATTAATAAACATTTATTAAATGGTTTACATAAATGACTATAAATAGTTTCATAATCCAATATTATAATTATTTGGATTGAATTGTAAATGAACACATTCCAAGATAATGTGACAGTTATGACTACTCAAGAAGCAATGCAAATATCTTGGTATTACTAAATTACTAAATTTGAGCGTATTCAAACTTATGAAAATACAACTTCCAATAAAGATATTTTTAAATTTTTTGTAATAGTATTTTTTTTAAATAATTAATTGTTTTTCTTATTATTTACGTTATGAATAAATTCTAGAATCCACATTCATCATTGCAATGTTAATATCATATTAAAATATTTATTATCAAATCTTATTATTTCTACTATTTCTTTTAATTAATTTCGTTAAAATAAATTTATTATAGTTAATTAAATCAATTATATGCTAAAATAATGAATTAATAATTATATACAATTAATCCTATAAAAATAAAATTTAAATTAATTTTTTATTAATATATAATAATAATGAAATCTATTTTAAAAATTAAAAAAAAACAAAACAAAAAACATGACTCCTGCATATGCGCCGGTCTCCTCTTTATATATTGTTATATATAAAATGTTTTAATTTTAAAAATAATATTAAGGGTAAAACTAGAATAATAAAAAGTGGACATAAAAGAGGGTATCATCTTTATATAGTTATAGATATACTTTTATTTTTTTTAATTTTATCTATTATTATTTATTGAGTATTAAAAACAAAATTAATTACTATAATACTTTCATATTTATTGTATTATGTTTAACTTTTATTATAAATTCAATGTCTACGTTAATAACAACATCTACATGTATTTTTGTTTAAAAATTTTAACATCAATTTCAATACTCTAACTTTTAATAGGGACCATATCATCTCACAATATGTTTGTATTTTTCCATTTTTCTTTAAGTTGATTATTCATACGTGGACGATACTTTTGGCACGGGACAAAAGTTCACAATATGCATGTGATAAAAGTTCACAAGACACCTGATAACTATACCTTACCGCCAAAATGACATCCTTCAAATTTATTCTCAAATGTAATTATTTCAATATTTCAATATAAATTAAGTATAACTATAAACTATGTATTGTGTAAACTATGGATTTTATCAATATATAATGAATTGGATCAATGATCTTCAATAATTATATAATGAAACAGATTGTCGCAATTAACCAAAATCTAAATGATATATTTACAAATTTACATAAATTGTACCAATAATAACAATAATTTTATTTAATTTTTTACTAATATGATATATAATATTTAAACAAAATACCCACAATAACAATAACACAAAAACAAAAAAGACCCGTGCGTACGCACGGGTTTCATACTAGATCTAAGAAAATGTTAGTATAATGAAGTTACTGAATTAGACATTGTCATTCGTTGACATCTGTCCAAAATTGAGGTTTTTTGGTCTTTTTGTTGTTGTTTGTGTTTTGGCCCGTGATAACTTTTGCATTAATTGGTGATTGATGTTGGCAGTCAGAAATTATTATTCTTCCTCTCCAAGCCAAGCTATTTTGAATGTTGGATGCTGCCTGAAGCACATTTGTGGTTATTTTCTCCGTGCATCCTTGTACTTCTTGACGAATGTTTCAATTTTTTTTACTATTGCTTCTTTTCCTTCATGAATCAATCTTCTTCTTCTCCAAGAAAAGTTATTTTCATTCTTCTTCCTCCACAAAAAGGAAATTTTACAGAACCAGAACAAAACCTTTCGGCCTCAAGGTTAGTTCTCCTTCTTGGCTTTTTTTTTTCTTCTTTCTTTTTGAAAGCCATTTTCAGATTTGCTTTTACTTTTTCTTCATGAAAGCTTTAATTTTTTTGAGCTTTTTTGTGTTCAAGATGGTTTCTCTGTCCATCTTCTTCTTCTTCACGAAGGTTTGAATTTTTTTTATTATGTTCTTCTTCTTCTTCATGCATCCTTCTTCTTTGTGTATCATTCTCCTTCTTCGTGAAAGGTTCTATTTCAAGTGAACTTTGTTTCTATTTCGTCTCTGCAGGTCTCCTTCATCAAAGGGTATTTTTCTACTTTTTATTCGGTGATATATATCTGTTGTTCTTAGAACTAAGAAGTCGACTTTCTTTTGGGTAAGCGGAGGTTTGTTGGGTATTTTTTTTCTAATGTTATTGTCGGGTTAGTTAGGGTTTGCTAAATTTCGTTGTAAAAAGCTTTGGTTTGTGTTTGTTATGGATGTCGTTGATGAATTATTTGTTTGCTTTGTATGATAGTCTAAAACAAGCATTAGCTTTCAATCCTATTGACTTGAAGTTTGAGTTGAGTTTCTTCTAGGTCCGCAGAGATATAACCTCAAGACCCTGTTATGAGATTTCCTGTAGTGATTATTGATTTTTTTGGTGCTTTTTTCCTTCTTTTGTGTTAACCCGAATCTTCAAGGTAGGTGTTTCATAATCTTCGTTTTGGAAGAAGGTTTTTTCGTAGCTTTGTATGTTTTAGATGTTATCTTCGTATGTTATCTTATTTTGTTGGTTTTGTTACTATGGAGTGGTACATTTAATATCTATGTATACTTTTGTCCATGTTTTTGTACAAGATGAAGATGAGCATAACAGAGTGCCACTCATGGAAATTGTTTCTTGCTTTTGTAGATTAGAGGATTTCAAACCCATATGACCAAATGGATTGAAGTATGTGGCTGCATCATAACAAAATCAAGTTATAGAAATTTCATATTTTAAGTCCTCCTTCACATCTTA
>Ga0214544_1007372_pt1 | contig 19387 bp, 9 predicted proteins | sample CNSS3metaG_FD_160074 | JGI IMG/M metagenome (GOLD analysis project Ga0214544, IMG submission 160074) | Root nodule microbial communities from cowpea collected in UCLA plant growth center, Los Angeles, California, USA - CNSS3 | ecosystem: Host-associated > Plants > Roots > Nodule | place: USA... | reverse complement strand
ATATATATATATATATATATATATATATATATATATATATATATATATATATATATATATATATATATATATATATATATATATATATATATATATGTTGCACAATTGTTCCATGAAAATTAGGTAGGACAAGTCACAAAGTGAGATTTTTAGTAGGATAATTGTTGAAGAGAAGATTATTGCAGGTGACATTAATTGTCGTGTGGTAGAGGTCAAGTGAGTCGGATAACAATTGAATCGTGACGCTTAAACTTGTGTTACACTCTTAAGTAAAAAGAGTTGCGCCTTAACTGATAGTTATAATTTTTTTTGTGGTAAGTGTCTGATCCTAACAATTAGTATCAAAGTCAAAGTCATGAATTTGATTTCTACCTCAAGTAGATCAAGTCACGATCTAAGTGGGATTTCTAGGTGACATCAATTATACCGTGACAGAAGTCAAGTGTGTTTGGTAAGAGTGGAATTGTAGAGCTTAAGGGATTTTGTAATAATTAATGATTTTTAAATATTTTTTGGAAAAAAATTGAATTTTAAAAAATTATATAGAACGAAATTATATTTGAAAACATTATATGAGTTTACAGAAATTTAAATATTGGGACATCCTTTTTCACAAACATAGATATCAGTCTTTTTCGGTGCTCAAATTTCATCTTTCTATTCTACAAAGAAAAGATGTAAGTAACATAATTTATGGAATGAACATTGAAATGTTGAACTCAAATATAGCAATAGATACAAAAGGAAAAGCCAAATTAATAAATGATAAGAAAGAATATAAAATAAATCTTCAGAATGCATACATTTTCTATTTAAGTACACAGGATAAAAATCTATTTAGTTTTTTCTGCAAGTTAATATTGATAATATTTTAAATCGTATGATTTTCGTATTTTATATGATATTTAATACACAAAAACAATATTTACAAATGATAAAAGAACATTATGTATTTTAAATAAATAAGTTTTGTCTCATTATTTTATATACCTATGTATTATTTTCTTGGAAATAATCATACAAAAATAAAAGAATAATTAGAATAGATTTTTCTATCCTGATTCTGTCTTATCCTATCAGCGATCTAAGTTTCTAGGGATTTATGTTTGTTCTGAAGAAGTTTTCATAAAAATCTAGAGTGTTGACTATTCTCGTCTGCAAGTGCAACTAGAAACACTCTTTTTCTTTACAAATAGCGGTTCCGAACCAATTACCACTCTCCTGCTTCTGTCTCTTTATTCTTCAATTCACAATCAAAAGGGTCCCTCTCATATCTTCAGATCCACACTCTTTTTGCAGAGAAAAAGGTTCCCATGTTTCATGTTTTCAATGTTTCGTTATTTGGGGTGTAGCTTTATTTGCTCACCAATTTAATTGCTTGAGAAAAGTAACCGTCTTTCCTTTTCTGCTTTGGTAAAATGGTGACAATTAAGTTTTGTGGTTGTGAAAAGTTTATTGGAAAAATACTAGTGAGTTAGAAATACATACTTTTTTAGCCATTCTTCATTTTACTTAAAAAAAACATTTTTGGTTTCTGTTTTGGTCAATTTTTTGGTTCCAGGCTTTCGGTATTCAAAATTTCCAACTCTGTAATGTTTAGTGCTTTAATCGTGATAGGGTCTGTGGTTGTTAATGAAGAAAATAATTTCAACTTGTTTGTTGATCATAGCTGTTCTGTTTGCTGTCAGGCTTTGGTTTTTGGAAAATGTCTGAAGAGAAAAACAAAGTGGATTTCATTCAATTGCTTGGACCTGACATGTCAATCAAGATTCTGACCCATTTGGACGCCCCCTGTGATCTTGTTAGGGTTTCTGCTGTTTCCAGTTCTTGGCACCGATTTGGTAAGCCTTCTGAGTATATTTCCTTGTAGTGCATTTTATAGTGCTTTGAACTTTTTTCGCAGTATTAATATGCACTCTTAATATTCTGCAGTTATTGAACATGGCCTCTGCAAGCAACTTTGCTTGGCAATGTTTCCTGAAATATCTGGTGTTACACATATGATTGAGCTTGACAACGTTATTGAACCACTAGGTAACACTTCTGGCAGTTGTGTAAATTGGGAGTATCTTAAGAGAAATCATAAAGTCTATGCATTTTTGTCCTCTGGTCTTCATCCTGTGAGAAAAAATTGCATCTCTAAAGCTATTAGTGCATCTAGCACTGATAACTACCCTGAAGAAAGCATTCTACATACGTTGGAGCCTGGTGATAGAACTGAATATAGAGCATCATACTGGTCAAGCAAAGGGGAAAACGATCCTTCTGTTCCTGAGACTTTAGTTTACAAGCTTGTTTCAGAAATGTGTCTTGTTACAGAGATTCATGTCCAACCGTTCCAAGGTAAATAGCTAAATTAAACTCCTTTGTTTTTGTGAATTAGGTGTGTTGAGGATCATGAACTTTTGCTTATTCATCTGACAGATAATCTATGTTTACTTGTCAGCATTTTTTCAGCATGGTTTCCCTATATATTCTGCTAAGGCTGTCCGATTCAGAATGGGGCATCCAAGATACCCAATTGAATCAGAGAGTGATGTAGATAATATAACTGCTGATGAAGTCTTGGGCGATAATCAATTCATATGGACGTATACTTCACCTGAATTTCCAATGTGTCAAGTGAGTTACATTTTAAAATGCATTTCTTGAATATTCTTTTATCCATTCAATTTACTCAACAAAGAGGAAGCTTGAGATTCGTCTACTGATCTTTTCTGGAAATCATTCACGTATTTAGTTGTATTTTTCTGTCCTTTCTAATTATCTTCATTAAGGAAATTCTAGCGTGAAGCTTGACTTGCAAATTTTCTGGATAATGAAAATGTTTTTTTTATATGCCTAGAGAGTAGTTAGTTCAAACAGTACTAAGCATCAAACAGAGAAGCAAAAATTTGTGTAATTGGCAGATCTTCAGCTTGATCAATTGGCAGGTTGGATGAGAGAAGTAACCATGTCAATCTTTTTAGATTGAAACTGCATTGTATTTTACAAAACAGTATTCTATGCCCGTGATTGACACTTGGAAATGTTAGTAACATACCGACTTTACAGGAAAACAGGTTGCAAAAATTCAAGCTTCCTAAACCTGTTCTGTGCATTGGAGGCATTCTGCTAGTTGAGTTGTTGGGTAGAGTTCAAAAACAAGAAATGGATGAATTATTCTACATATGGTTTGTTTCTCAAGCCTTCTCTTTTATCTCATGCACACACACTAAATTGACATAAAGAACTTAATCTTTCTCTTCTAACTGTCCACTCTTCAATTGGACACTGCTTCTTTCATAACATGACACCAATGCCACTCAAGGGTCATCATGACAAGGGCTTTTTGTCGGAAATTCTGAGTAAAGATGAAAAGTAATGTAATAAAAGAGGACATTTCATTAAAATGTCATACTTCTACTCTATGTACACTGGATGCTGAATCATTCAACATGTTCTCATAGTGGCATGAAGAGCCTTAAGTTATTTCTGAGTTCTTTCTGTTAGTTCATTGCCTAACTTTTATTTAGTGTTTCTTTTCCAACTTAGAACATGTTTGGATAAAATTCTCCATAAACACTTCTAAAGGAGAAAAATAAGAAGAAAAAATTGAATAAACTTCTCTGGAAGTTAAAAATAGCTTATGTATAAGTTGGTTTGTAGAAGTTATCTCATACAACTTCTCTATATCCTTTTCAACTTGTGCATATCTCATTTCTTTTTCTTTCCTTTTAATGTTCATGAAAAAGTTTATTCAAATGGGTCCTTCATCATATATTCTGAGACCGAGTTTGTATTCACCTTGTAGTATCAAATGTTCTTATATTTTAAGAATGAATTGGCATTTGTTTGTTTATCTGTCTTGCATTACTATGGTGCAGTATCTCCCATGTTCAAGTTATGGGACGGCCACTTTCACCATCATTTGATGTTAAAGTTCATCATCCATCAGGGAAGTGTACCTTGAAATACCATCCTCCTCCAACAGATCCTCACATGTCTTCTTCAACATCTTCGCCGGAATCGAGTAGTTCATCGCGCTTGCGCACAATAACCTCGAGCCTAGTGCAGAGGGGTGTGAGACGTTGGGAGCAAATTCTTTTGGGTGCATTGCTTGGTTCTGGTCCTGTTGTAGTTGATGATTAGTGGGAAATTGCAAGGAATGAAGAACCTCAATTGTCAATGTAAAGGCATTTGTATAGCATAGCATATGTTGAGCACAATAATTTGTAGGAGCAGAGGCAATATTTCATCTTCATCTTTTTCTGTGTTACATGAGTCTTGCCTTCCTGGCTAGTTATCAAGTGTATAATGTAAATAATGTATCTGGTGTGGCTTGAACTGATAAAGACAGACATTTGTGTTGATGATGAGAATGTTGATGCACACAATCTTTGGACCTTTGATATGGTGTTTCAGATTAGGTTTCTGTGAAGTTATATTTTAGAGAATAAGATATGTGCAATGCATCATTGAGACTATTGAGACTATGATGAAATGTGTTTATGTACAATAAGTTTCGAAGTTAAAAGTATAATTGTTGGTTTTTACTTCATTTTTCAAAGCAAGCAACCATATATATATGACCATAATGAAAACATACAAGTTTGTGAGTGTTTTTCTAAACCCTGATTTAAAATATACTTGTGGATAAATAGTTTGTTTTTCGGTGGGTTAATTTACTTTTGTTATTATCAAAAGGGTTGAATTTTTAAAATTTTACAAAACGGGGTGAAATAGGATGGGGTTGCGACTTCAAAAGGTAGGCAATTTCTTCTTATACCTCCATATTTTCTTTTGCATCTTCGTATATTTTAAAATTCTAATTATACCTTTGTTTAATTATTATAATTATAGTTTTGCATTGTGTAATTTATAGATATCCTAGATTAAATGATCTATAATGTAAATTTACATTTCAGAATAAATTATATAATTCGTAATGTAAAATTATATTTTAAATTGTATAATCTGTAATGTAAATTTACATTTCAGATTATATAGTTCGTAATGTAAAATTATATTTTAGATTGTATAATCTGTTATGTAAATTTATATTTCGGATTGTATAATCCATAATACAAATTTACATTTTAGATTGGACAATCCGTAACACAAATTTGTACGATCTGTAATATAAATTTACATTTCAAATTGTATAATCTGAATTGTATAATTCACAATTATTTTTGCATTACAAGTTATACAATCCTAAATGTAATTTTGCATTATGGATTATACAATCCACGGTGCACATGGATTGTAGTATTGAGTTTTACATTCTTTGTCTTTCATCATTGATTTCATCTCCTTCTTACACTTCATATTATTTATGTTATTGTGATCTTTTTATTTGTTAAATGGACACTTGTGAATGCTTTTTAGGATAAAGGTGGAAGAAGATGGGATGGAGGCAAAGGTAGAGGTGGAAGAAAAAGATGAGATGGAGGTGAAGATGAAGATGAAGATGGGGTGGAGTTGGAGTTGGAGGTGGAAGAAGAAGATAGGGTGAAGGCAGAGATGAAAGAAGAAGATCGGGTGAAGGTTGAGGAAAATATGAAAGTGCTAAGGGTAAGAGAAGAGAAGAAGAGAAAGACAAATTTGACTCTTTAGCTTGTTATGGGATGGTTAAGGAAACATGGGAATGCAACAAACTCTCCAAAATATAAAGTCATCTTGGCCAACATGACTAACTCAAGTGAAGTTGTATGACTAATGATAACTTCACTTTTTTTAACTGAAACGCTCAAACCTATGAAAATTTCAATTTAATTATTTTTTTTCCTGACAAGTTGTATAAGATCTTGTCATTTTATCTTTACAATTTATATTATCCTTAAATTAGTTTTTAATTTTACTTAAAGTAAAGTATTTTATAAATTTTTATAATGTTTAGTGATTAGAAAAAATTATTTTACTTTAAATAAAATTAAAAATTAACTCGAGATAAAAGAGATATTTTAAACTGAAATTTTGATAGTAACGATGACTGATTAAAAAAATAGTCGACTTCAATTGTGTTAGAAAAAAAAAGTTAAAACTAAGTCTTTCGTAGGTTTGACGATTCAATTAAGAAAAAAATGAGTTATCATACGTCATAGAACTTCACCAAAATCGGCAGAAGCCGGGCAAGCTATTCCTACAAAAATTTTCACTTATTTCTACTCTTTTCTCTCAATTCATTTAGTATTATTTTTCACCTTCTTTCGTATCTTAAAATTAATTGTCATTAAAATGAAATTTGATACAAATTTAATTTTCACTTTTTTTTTTCATTTTTGTTTTCCTTTTGCTCCAAATTGTGGTATTTTCCACCCTCTTGACATAAACATCATCCGTAATATAGTAATAGACCAGTTGGTTTCATTTGTCCCCGTAATCTTTCCCACATTAATCTCACTTTTCATCCTCGGTTTTGCAATGAGTATTTGAAACGCTCCAGATCTGATAGCTTTGTATTATAGGTAATGGTGTTGTCAGTGGCATTTGATTAAGCTCATTAGATAAGAAATGTAAGTGCCGTATATAATCCTTACTGTCATAGTCCAATAGATTACACTTGCAGGACAAAAACCCTCAAATAAAATCCCTAAACACCTACTCGAGTCCAAGTCCAAACAAATTCCATTCAGAAAATTATGACACTGAAAACCAGGAAAAAAACAGCATCTATTGAAAGTATCCTGTACAATGATAATATAATAAAATAAACACTTCAACAAGATATGCCAATTACATGGCCAGTTGTGTTAGTCATGCCTTCCAGCCAAAACCCATGTTATCATCAAGATCACTGTTAAAGAAGGAGCTATCCGCGAACTCATGGCCAATATCCTGAACCATACCTTGCAAATGTAGACTTTGTGGCATATCAGATGTTCTTGGGTTGAATCCATTGTTGCCACCAGCTGCAGAAGAATCACTGTTTGAAGCTGTTTTGAAGCTATTATTCCTTGAAATGGGTCCATTGTTTCCTGGAACATTGACAGAACCTCCACTTACGGATGGGGCATGGCCTCCAAAACCCAGTGCATTTTTTCCCAGATTCCCATTTGCATTGGGTCCACCTAGAGACTGTGATTGCATTCCCCCATTGTTATTTGACATTTCCTGCACCAGTTGCTGGATCATCTGCTGCTGCTGTAGGGCTTGATTTCCTTGGGACCCCTGTGAATGACTTTGTTGCAGTAAACCATTTCCACTTAATGTACGCTGTTGAAGGAGTTGCTGCTGCTGCTGCTGCTGCTGTGGGGGTAGATGGGGACCTGGAAAACCACCTACAGAGTTTTGCATTGAGCCTGGAATTAAAGAAGGACCAGCTCCTTGCAAAGCAGAAGAGGGACTCGGGTTAGAATTATTGAATGATGATCCAGGATTGGAGCCAGGGCTAGAATTCATTGAATTTTGCCTCATGAGAAGATTTTGGTAGTTGGTAAGAGCTAAATGGGCTGACCCACTCAAAGCACCACGATTAACCATATTATGAGTGCTGTTTATGTGGCTGTTCATTCCAGGATTCATTGCCATCAGCTTATTGAGTGTGTTTCTATCAGTAGGCAGACCATGAACACTTGCCATCTGTTCCATTTCCTGCATCTTTTGCATCTGGAGCTTTGAGGCTGTTGCTAGTCGAGGATAATTTTTTAAACTCTCTGCACGTAAATGTTGGATCAATGTTACAAAGGTTAATGACGATGTAAAAATATATTTCCAAACCCGAAAATTGAATCAGCTTCATACAAGAATATTAAAAATAGAACCCTAGGGTAATGTGATCATAAAAACCAGAAGCAAATTTTACCAATTGCCCCAATTTTGTGCTCTTCACAAATATCAATTAGGTCTTTCATGCTGTTGACAACCTCCGATATCTGTCAACCATCGTAGCAGGTAATGAGGATTGAGAAAAATACATAGCATAACAGATGACGAGTTTTTCTATAGTACTCAACACTACAAAAATTTTGAAATACAATTTTATAGCATACCTGCAAACATCTCACATATCTTTTAGAAAAACCCAAGTCATTAAGTGATTGCAACTCCAAAATTTTTGCAAGCTGGCGCCCTGCTGTCAATACCCTGATGCAAAATAAACATTACTTTAAGCTTGAGTCTAGTCTCATTGTAATTGTAACTTGAACTAGGCTCACAACTCAACCCACAAAACAAATCAATAATATAATTAATATAATTTTCTTATTAATTGAACTAATCAATGTCACAGACTGTTCTAACCAGATACTTTTTAACCAAACATGACTTGTAAAATGCCCAACTAGAGAGTATGTTGGACAAAAGCAAAGCAGAATCTCAATTTCAAATCTATATTTAATTTAAGATGCCATGAGATGCTCTTAATCTTGAATAACCTTAATGTAAAAATATGAATGCGTGTGACTTGAACAACCCTGTACATATAAAAAATGTTAATTAAGATCTATCCGTTTCCTATTTTATGGTTATTGACTTCCAGCAAGAGTATTTCTCCTCTCATGTTCCACATGGTTCCAAATTGGATTGCCATATTGCATTTAGAAAAGTAAACATGTTCAATAACCTATTTTGTTGAAGTTGTATTTTTCAGTTAAAAGTAATAACACAAAAAAAGCCTGTATCACCTAATAACTAACAGCATTTGCTCCACCACCCCTCTGCCCCAAAGAAAGAAAAAGGAAACATACAGAGAATCCAGTAAATATGAAGAAATATAGTTTGCACAATATGCTTTCTAGCCATATCACACTATGCACTATTACAAGAATAAAACATCCCACAAGCTGTGCAGTAAAGAAAAATATATCAACTGAGAAGGATTTACTAAATATACCATACATCAAGGAACAACAATGCATTAACTTACATGTTGCTGTTTGTTTGCAAATCTTGCTGAGAAACCCCATCAGCCCCACTTTCAGCAATTGTACTCTGGCATTTTTGAGCTACCTGAACTAATTGGTTGACCTGAAAAATTGTAAATAATATGAATTAGCCGCAAAATGAATCATGCCATACTGATCAACCTTAAGACAGGGGATCATCTCTTATTCCTTGTCTCTTAGAACTTTAAACCTGTCCCCTTTAATTTCCATGACCTCCACTTTTATAAAATAAGGTAAAGCTTCATTAATGCCCACCAATTTCCTTACCCAAATTTCCATACATTACTACTGTCACCATTCACCAATTTTCATTTATGCATGACGTCTTGAGAAATATGATGGACGAATTGAAGATGTGAGGAGTTAATTATAAAACAAGCATACACATGCAGAATTTTTTTATACAGAAATATTCGGAGTAAGTAAAGTAATTCACTCAAGGGTAGTCTCTACACCCCCAACTGTCTATTAAAATCAGGCAAGAAATGAAGATCTACTTAACCAAAATATTCAACCAAACAGCACCATCATCTATTCAAAACAAAGAATGACTCCAAAAGTGAAAAGCAGTCTAAACAAAGCAGAATAATACCTGTGGTGCAACCAACCTTCGAGGAATAAGTTCTTCATGCCGCCTTGCACAGAACTCCCAAGACAATATCTGGGCAAATTAACAAGAATTTCAGGAAGTCATTATTATGTAAATAAGATTCAAATAGAAAATACACTAAACTATAAAAATAATTTTGTAACCTTCAAGTCTTGAGTAAATATGATGCGAAGTTGGCCTTCACGAACAACACGAAGCTGCTCATATACACTCTCTTGGACTGCTTTTGCATATTCTAACATCATTGCACCAGAAGGAAATCTTATTTCACGTGGCAAGTCCAGAAACAAAAGTTCATCAATAACTCCACTGCCAAATTTGATTTCATTAAGTCTAGGTAATACTTCATAAGTCGCCTCTGAAAAAATCCAGAATGCACATATAAGATTATGAGATTTATATAAGAAAATTAAATAAATAGCATGCTAACTATCTAGCCTACATATACATCCAATGCACAAATTGTTTATCTACCACTGTTGCATGCTAAGAATCAGTTATTTGATCATCCTATTATTGGTTGCATTTAGTTCAGCTAGTTTTGTTAGACTTCAGGGTTAAACCAAAGTAACAATTAAGAATGTGATATCTGGTCACTGGACAGCACTGACTTTACTGGGTACTTATCAGCCACAAAATTTAAACAAAATGAAAAACAAATTGAAATTTTACAATGAAACTAAATTTCATAAAAACATGCTAGAAAACAACAACACCAGGACCGCTTAGATGTGGTTTGATAAAAGCAGATTGTTTAAATTTCATGTTTTAAAAAATATTTAAAAGTAGATTTAATTACTAATTTGATCCCTATAACAGCACAATCTTTACAGTTTAGTCCCTACTCCAATAAATGACTTATTTAGTCATAATACAATACTTTTTAAACTCATTTTCGTCCTTACACATACTTTTTCATCCGTTTTAGTCCCTATAATTCTGGAAAACAGAATTGTACTTTTCCAACCCTAGAAGATATGTAGGGACCAAAGCACGCACATCAGATGAAGGGGCAAAATCACAAAGATTCTAAGGTTATAGAGACCAAATGAATAATTAATCATTACAAATGTATCATTTTTCACTGTGTTTCTTATTTATACGAAGTTATATATGAAATGGTGAAAACAACAAACTCCAACACATAGTTTCTTATAAAAACCTTTGAAAACAGGAAATAAAGTGACATATTTGTAATAATTTGAGAACAAGAAATAAACAATAAAAAAAAAAATCTTAAATCATATGGACTCCAATACTTCCTTCTTCATATACTTACCAAATCCCCTTCCAGATTTAGAACCACAAATGTCACACTGCCACGCATCCTGAACAAAGAAAAATCCATGTCAACACAAGTACTTATCAAAGATTTAATAGCACTAACAGATCGAAAGGGTAAAATGGTATATACCCAAAATAGAAAGCAAAACAAATGCAATTTAAAGTATAACTCTGCTTGAGCAGCATTCTAAGAGTTGTCATCAATTACATGATAAGTTAATAAAATCTATTAACTTTTTTAAAGAACAGTTAAATAGATGGTTATCAGAAAATATTAAGACATCAATCACCCTATTTATAAGCAAGAAATACAATTCAAGAATAAATAGCAACTGCAAAAATTTACCATTGCTGCAGGCGGGAAAACACCAAGTGCATGATGCCCAACATTGTTATATAACGACAAGCACCACCGTTTCTTTGCGCGAAGAGAGTAGTATTCAGCCACAAATTTTCTCCAATACGCAATACTATTATCCTAAAGCAAACAGTAAAATTCAATAACAGAGTTGTAACAAAAATAAACTTCAAAATACCCAAAGCATTAAACAATGCGCTCATAAATAATAAGTTCCTGAAACAAAAGGAATAACCTTGAAGAATAAACAGATGATATAGTGAACCTAGATGTGACACTAAGATAGGCCATCAAAGGCAGAAATAAACAGAACTCACATTTGGCCGTTGCCTTTGATGATAGAGATATTGCATCAATCGACGAGCACAAACCCCACTAACACTACTATCGTATGGGCGCTTGACAGCAGAAGAGGGCTGCATCACTTGTTGCTGTAACTGCTGCCTTAATTGCATTTGTTGTTGTTGCTGCTGCTGTTGTTGCTGTTGTTGCAACTGCACTCGCTGTAACTGTGGCATTGACTGGAAGAGTTGTTGTTGTCTCAGTCTCTGCTGTTGTTGAAGTAAAGCCTGTAACTGTGGATTACGACCCTGCAATTGCATGGAATCTTGTCTCTGAAGAATCTGTTGTATAACCTGCTGCTGCTGCATTATATCTTCCTGTTTGATATCCGGTCTAGGTTTTTTTGACAGCTGAGATACATTATTTGGATCATGAATGAAAGATCCAGGGACATGTGCACCCATATGAAGGGAAGACGGGCCAGTTTGAGATGCGGGCAATGATGTAGCACTTGAAGCACCCTGCATCTGCTGCTGATTCTGCTGCAATTGTTGAACATTCTGATCTTGATGAGAGCTCTGCTGTACTACAGAGGAACCATCGATCACTGATGAGCCCGAAATACTAATATTATTTGACGTAAATGACATGGGTGAGGCAGGTAATCGTAAGTATGAGTCCGTGTTAACACTGGCACTTCGCTGCAAATGGGGGCCACCAGAGAGAGCAGAATTTGCATCTGTGACTAAAGAACTAGCTCCAACACTTGGTGCTGAGTTTGCCACACTATTTAGAACTGCATTATTCATATCCCCAGAAACCAGACCCAGGTTTGAATGACCGGCTCCCGAAACCGTGCTGGATGAATTAACAAAAGATGAGCTTAGGTGAGAGTTAACTACACTCTGTGACAGTCCATCTCTTTGAAAGAAAACTCCAGAATGTGATGATGATTGGGTTAACCCTCCCGTCACCCGCGAAGGTGTCATGGGGGGCATACCCCCTTGTTGACTGCAGTCTATGTAGCCCTCCAGAGCCAAGCTTAACTCGTACTTTAAATATTCTCCAAAAGCTCATGAACTCTAAGTAACACACAGATTGTTTGTGAACCACTGGTAGTATTTCTCCTATCCCTTCTTAAATCTTCAAGCTTCACTATATTCCAAAACCTTTCACCAAACCCACCAACTCCCGTTCAACCAAATGCACCCAAAACTGTTATTCTTTCTCAACTCTGGACAACTTCTGATCTAAATCTAAAACAACAAAGAATAAAAAAGCATATACATATTCGTCAGTACAAGGAAAACTTCAGCAAAAATAAACACAAGTGAGCGAAAAAAAACCTGGTTTACAAGCATAAACCCGGAAATGATCAACACGCTTTTCCAAGAAAAATCACAACGCAACAATCTCACACATCAAATCCTAATTCCAACCGCTTCAAAGAGAAAAATGAGGTAACAGTTGAGACTGTAGTAAAACCATTTCATACGCATGCTAATGACAAACTATTAAGATGTCTAAATCTACTCGCTTTATTTTCTCGTCAGAGCTATGACTGTTCACTTTTCCATCTAAAGTGAATCAGAACCCAAATCCGTGTAAAGATCAATATCATAGTGATAAAAACAAAATCCGAAACTCTAAATTCACACATTCAAAAGCCCTAAAACCCAAAATCAAATTCAAAAACATAACAAAGGAACTCAAAAGAACAAACTAGCACCCCAACTCCATTACTGGCATGCACAATAGTTCACAACCATCAACAAACAACGAAGTAACCAAAATACGGGAACATCTCCCAAACAACAGAAAACGCAAACATTAAACCTAACACCACAAAAAACTAAAAAAAAAAAGTAAATAAAGTGTAATTCTCTACACGAATTAAAAATACAAAGCATAAAGGATTCACTTCAAGATCGATCAGTAGCTGAAAAATTGAAAACCCCCAATGAAGCTTTCAAACAGTTCAGTGCCAAAACGAATCGTTTAGAACTACTCACTGCGAAAACCGCGAGCTGAAAAAAAGAAAGCAAACGGAAGTGTAAAGAATTGAAATCGCAGAGTTTATAACAATGTGGGGGTGACCCGCAAAACCGGTCACGCGCTATTGTTCACCTGCAGTGGCAGGTCAGTATTGAGACACGCGTCGCGAAAGTGACAGCAGAGATTAGTCGGTGATACATCGCAGCCACTTCAATAAAATTGCTGACGTGGCTGGTTTTTATTGGATAATAGGTTTTAACACGAAAGAAACTGTGTGTAGGTAATTTTCTCTCAACATCCGTACGTTTAGTTCTAATGAATTGTGTTGGAGTGTAAAAGTCGAATAGTGTCTTATGTTGTATACAACTTGAACTTCTTTACACAATTTTCGGAGGCATATTTTCTTTTAATTTCAGCGAGAAATCAATTATATTTAAATGCATTATCATATTAAAAATTTTAAATATATAATTGAGACGACTCAGATTGAAAAATACAAATATTTTTCTAATTTTAATCTAAATTGAATAAATTAAGATGGAATAAACTAATAAGAACTTAATGTGAAATTGATATAGAATGGTAACAGGGTGGGAACAGGTCTCATTATATCATTCTTATTCTCAAAAGTAAAATTACGTATTTATATCTAAAGTAAAATTTTATACTTATTTTTTATCATATCCAAGTCAAATATTTTTACTCTTTCTCTTTCTCTTTTGATTTCATCTTTATTTTCTCATCATTTTCAAAATTTAGTTGTGTACCATGATGAAATTGAGAAGTTAAGGAGTGTTTTGATCCGATCAAATTTTAAAATGTAGTAAATTTATATATATATATATATATTATATATATATATATATATATATATATATATATATATATATATCCTATAAAATCACTCTTATTTAGTTTTCATGTTGTTTTAGTCATCGATCTTAGTGAAGTCAGTTGATAGAAGTGGTTATCTCAGCTTGATTTATCTCGAGTTTTTGTCTTGTTTGGATAATTTATTTTAGGTGCCTAGTTGCAAGAAACAGTGTTTCTTGAGCTAATGGAGATTAACTTTGAGGAAAAATTATTTTTAAGGTGAGAGAAGCTAGTTGAGGTTTTAGAATACTATTGTTTCATATTTTTGTAAAGGTAATGATATATATGTGTTATTGCATACTATTATGATGTAAAATGGTTATGTTGTTCTACTTGGATTGATCTAGTATTATTCTTGAATTTTGTTCTTTGTTTATTTCTTTTAGTATGAATGATTTGATCTATTATAATTTGGGATGATCAAAAGGAGAGTGTCTTAAAGGTGGGGGGAAGTGAACTTGTTAAATGATTTATCTTATTGAAAAGGGGGATAAAATCTATTAATTTAAGATGATTTGGAACTAAACTATGCTTATTTTATACAATAAAGTAGTATAAAAACTTAGATATACCAGTTTACTAATTTCATATACATTGAGGTTTCTGAATTCTTGTAATGATGTCGGGTGAGACCTCAGAACCGTTGGGCACCAAAGGAAAAATGGATTCTAATGAGATCCAAGGCTTTAGAGCGTTAGGCGCTAGCTGTATACCATTGGGGCTACTTGAAAAATGGATTCAAGATAACTCCAGGGATTGTGGCATTGGGCACCAATCACCTACCGCTGGGCGCACTAGAGGACATTGAGCACGATTTTTGTAACGCTAGTGTGACTTGGATTTTCAGTTCCAATGAGCCCTGGTTTTATTTTCGTTGGGTGAAAGTTTGAGAAAATATTGTGTTTTAAATGTTAAAAGGACTATACAATTTAATATTTTGATATATTTGATTGAAATATTGTAATTGAATATTATATTAATGCAATAGAAAATAAATGATGAATCATTAGCATTTAAATTGGAATAAATAATATGTGATGAGTTTGGGCCAAGGTAAGATATATATGTATGTCATGGTGAAATTATTTAACTTCATATGAGAATGAGACATGTGAATTATTGTGTGGTTGTTGTGAAGGTAGTGACTCCTAGGGAGGGAATACTAAATTGATGTGATTGTTAGGTAGTGTATTAAGGGAGATTTTCATGTAGTGATTATCCTGACTTTGTTAGTATTGAACTCATGTCAAGGAAAATATCTAGTTCTGAGAGTCGAAGAAGATTCTTGTCTGAAGTCATGTATTTACATGTGTCATACTCAAGAGGAATTAGTGTCTCAATGTAAATCTATAGTTGTATCTCGTAAGAGACAAGAGGGAGTTATGACAGGTGTCAAGGTCTTTGAGTTCACTTAATACATTGGTCTTCTGAAAGTAAAGGCAAATGTTTATTTTATGACTGAGTCATGAGGGTTGTGTTATGATGTTTGAGCTATGAGAGTTGTATTATAATAGAAATTTTATTCTTGTTGCAAGTTGTTGTTGGAAATCTCACATCGACTAGAGATAAAGAAATTACATAGTATATAAGTGGGGTGCAAACCTCACCTTACAAGGCAGTTTTGTGGGGTTGAGTTAGGCTTAAACTCCACTTCTTAACAATTGTTGATTTAAGGTTGATGATAAACCTTGTTTGGAAGGCAATTTTTGTTGTTGAATCAAATTTATGATACAAACGGAGAAAGTGTGATAAATGGGTAGGCTTTTGAGCTTGTTGTAGAATAATTATATTTGTTTCAGTAAAATATTACTTTTAGATTTTATGATAATGTTGGTATATGTAGTATTGATTATTCTTCACTTATTTACCTTTGTTTTGTGGTGTTGTGATATTCATTTACAATGACTGTATGTTATACATGAGTATAGAATTTTGTAGATAGTGGTGACGGGCAATAGTGAGGTTGCGACTTTTTAAGACATTAGTGTAGAATATATACATATGTACATAATTTGGATATTTTGTAATCCCTCCTTATATGTCATGGCTATATTTCTTCTGAAAAACTTTAAATACAAACTATGGAGGATTGTAAAATCTTGTAATATATATATATATATATATATATATATATATATATATATATATATATATATATATATATATATATATATATATTTGTACTCTTCGAGTGTTTATTATTAAATGTGTCAATGCTAAATTAGTGGTGTAATACTTGGTAATTTGGGTCATTCATATATACTCAACATATGAAACTTTTGTTTTATTGTCATCCCCATTAGATAACGGGTACACTCGTATCCATGCTCATACTCCTTTTTTTACTGTTTCAATATCAAATATTCAATATCAAAAGAACGTATTTAATATCAAATAGATAGAAATAAATGATAATTATATCAATTTTAAATAAAAGTACCAACCTACAATTGACTGCAAGTGAAAGAATTATATAAAATATAACACAATTATATATAAATAAATTGTCATAGCAAAAAGAACATTCCTTACTTTTGAAAAACACAATCAAATAAAGTTGATAAAGTTAAACTATATTTTTTTTAAATTATAAAAAGACAACAAATATTCAAGTTTAAAAATATTTCAAATTCTCTTTACTTTCTTTTTCGAAATTACAATAAAATCTTTATATATATATATATATATATATATATATATATTAATAAAGATTATAATACACTACTTTGATTAAATGACACATAAAACTAAACTAATAATAATTCGAATTTAAACATAAATATTTTATCTTTAAACTTCATGATAATGACATTTAATTATTATATTATAGTAAATGAAAAATCTTTATACAATTACAATGATAAAATTTCATTTATTAGAATGAGTTAGAAAAAATAAATAATTGTATAAAATAATATCCTACATGATAAAATAAATAAATAAAACTATCAATATGAAGTAAAAATTATCAAATATGTGCTTTAGAAATGATTTGATACACCATTGAACGAAATTTCACAAAGAAAAAATATATAATTAAAGGTGTAATAAGAAATAAAGTACTTTGGAGATTTGAGAAAAATTCAAAACTTAGAGACATTTCAATCTTACAAAGGTTACTTGACTCTTATAAAAATATTTGATATTTGATGTTTACTCTTATATTAAGTGAGATTTATCAAATGTAATTATATATTTAAAGTCAATTTTGAACTACACAAGTATGACAACATTACTAATTGAACTCATAAAGGAGTTTGATAATCTAAAAAGAGAGAAACACAAAAGAGATGGACGATTTTAAACGAAAGAACACCCAATTTCGTAAAAAGTCGGAGGAGAATTAGGACACATCTTAGTCTTAACCCAAAATAGCTTGAATGGACAAGGAAACTACCCACTTCTTCCCCTGTTGATTCTGCTTTTCCTGAACGAAAAGAGAACAAAAATCTAATAATGTAATTAGTTATAACAATTATAATAACATATATAAAAATGTTCGCCTAATCATATATTGATGATATTTGTGTCATTTAAAGTTATTTATATAACATTTGTTCTCATTTCATTTCATTTCATCTTTCTTATCTTTTCCTCTTGATGACCGTCATAGAAATCATTTGTTCATGTTGTTCATAGAAATCATTAAATACACCTACATGGCTTCCTCATATGCTGGAAAATTATCAACAATAGTTCATGTTATACCTATACTCTCTAGTGGAACGTAGATACCTTGAATAATTTAATAACCTTTAGAGGACAAGGATCTTCACTGCTAACATTGTTAGACAAAATCACTACCATTTCTATAACAGGACTTATTAAAATTACCTTCATTATCTCATTACTACGACCCATGTTAATCCATTATATATTATAACACTGGACAAATTTCTTAGGGGAAGACAATCAAGTTGTAGTGGTTATATGTGTGTATAACTATATAAATATATGAAGCTCTTTTGTCTCTCACTTAAATGGAAATTTTATTTTTAGGTTGTGGTTAAAGTTAGAGAAATTCTTCATGATAATCTGTTTAAAGTAAATTATTTCTCAAGAAATAGTTGTTTAGGCTTCACATGAAGGAAGAAACATTGTTGAAGGAGCACCTTTATGAGATGAATTCAATTTTGTTGGAGCTGAATGTGAAAATGGAGGGTTACCCCTTAAAGGATAAATTAACATAAATTGTGTTTGTGATATCCCTAATATTGTTTTTCCTTCTAGTGGTAATATTATTTGTGTTGCTTCTAGCTATGACATTCATTGTGTGGAATTTTGAATTTTTTATTCTAATGACACAAAATCAACTCAACTACTAGTTATGTTTTTACTTCTGGGTAGAGGTACAATATCATTAAAATATGTTAAACAAACTATTATTTTATGAGATTGTTAAAGGCATTATGACAGTCAAGATTCTATATTCTAGCAAAAATTTTAATGAAAAAAAAAAGCATCTTAGAGTAAGACATAAATATATTATAAATTTAATTACTTATGGTATTATTTCTCTTGACTTTATTAGTTCAAACAAAAGTATTATAGAGATATAGTTTGAATTGATATTTTATTCTTGGATTGCAGTAGTATAAATATACAGATTGGTAACGTAAATTGGAAAGAATTAAGGAACAAACTCCACCAATTTAGCACTAACAATTAATCTAAATAAAGGGAAAATCTGATATATAAAATCTGACTAATAAAAACTCATTATTATAATTTAAAACTAATTATTATAATTGATATCCTCCCGCAAGTTGGACGATCTGGAAGAGAGAGACAACTTAGACAGTAATGAATCAAACCGAGGGTGAAGTAGAGGCTTTGTGAGTATATCAGCAAGTTGATCATCAGTAGATACAAAGGATACCTGAAACTTGCCTTTTTGAACATTTTCACGAATAAAATGATAGGCTAAGGCTATATGTTTCATCCGAGAGTGGAAAACAGGATTGGCGCTGAGACTTGTGGCACCAAGATTATCACAATATATAACCGGGTTGGCTGTGGGGATGTGACCAAGTTCAGTGAACAAGGATAGGACCCATAGAAGCTCACTGGCCGTGTCAGCCAAGGCTTTGTATTCTGCTTCGGTTGAGGAACGAGCAA
>Ga0214544_1007368_pt1 | contig 19393 bp, 3 predicted proteins | sample CNSS3metaG_FD_160074 | JGI IMG/M metagenome (GOLD analysis project Ga0214544, IMG submission 160074) | Root nodule microbial communities from cowpea collected in UCLA plant growth center, Los Angeles, California, USA - CNSS3 | ecosystem: Host-associated > Plants > Roots > Nodule | place: USA... | reverse complement strand
CTTTGTAGAATTTATTTTCCATTTATAAGAGAAGGTAAACATCAACTTAATTCATTAGAAATAATGAGGAGAGTGGGTTAAAGATGGAAAATGGATATTATAAAAATTAGAATTAAATCTCTTCAGATATAACTTACTCTTTTGTCTAATAAATATATGAAAATTAATATTTGAAAACAACTTTCATGATAATTGTTAGAATGTTGCCAAGAACATCCACCTTCCAAATTTGTTTAGGTCAAAGGTGAAAGTACAACATGACAATCATAGTTATCCTTAATTCAATAATTGAATATCCAAGCCATTTATTCCTATTTCTTTTTGCCAAATACACATTTAGCTAGAAATCAAGATGACAGTGTTGAATACTAGTTTTCCTTCCCTTTTTTTTTTTCTTCCCTTTATTACTATATATTTTTTAATGATCACATCAATCTAATATAATGCAAACATTAACTCATTCTAATAAATGGAGCGTGTATAGTTTCTCACCCTACATGTTAATCTCCTATGGAATATAAGTAAAATAAAGGACAAAAAATAATAGTTTAACTAAAGTATCCTCTATATAAAACATGGAATAGTGTTTTCAACTTTAATGTCTATCCATTCCACATCAACAATAAATAAATAAATAAATAAAAGTGCAAGATAATGAGAAATAATATTTTATCAACATGAGAGGCTTAATGCCAAGATCTTTGAGTTTTGGATCTAATTATTGCTTTTTCTTCAATTAGGAGACTACTGTTAGTTGGTCAATTACTAAGCTTTGTAGTCTATGCTTAATAAATACTTTTATTTATAAAGAAACCTCAATAAGCATGTTTTTGATAATATTTTATTTTAATCTTTTAACCATTATTGCTCTTAGCTATGGTGGAGCTTATACGGACCACATAATCTTGCTACAATTTTACTATTAGAATTATCGTTTTTGAATTTTTTTTTTTACTCAGAAATAAGTGTTGTTAGTAATAAACGATAATATAATTTGTTATATCATTAATTCATATACAGCATAAAAATGTTATAATAAAAAAAAAATCATTCATACTATCTTACAACCAATAAAAGATAAATTTTAATAACTTTACATAAATTAATTATATTTAATTTAAATATATTACTTTATTGATGAAAAAATCTGTTACAAAATAATAATATTTCTATAAATACTTTTGATTACAAGAAAAAGCTTTTGTAATTGAAGGGTTGGAGGAACACGATAGAGCTGTGACACAACACAAAACGGTAATGATGCAATGCAGTTTTCTTTGACGAAGAAAATTTATGAATAAAGAAAAATTCATGTTGCAGGCCATAATATACAAATTGAGTTTTTTCTATAATCAAAAAGAACATAATTATAAACAGTTGAAGCCGTTGGTACGAACTATGAAGTGAGCAAAACGAGGTGACTTTATTATAGCATGCTTATATTTTCTTAATTGAATTTAATAGAAATAACTATTCATTTAACATAGACTCTAAAAGATATATAGTAGCAGTTAGTCAAAGTTTTCCTAAGAAAAGATCATGTTCACATAAAGTATTGGAGTATACTTTTTTCAAATAGAAGAAGATTCCAGAGTATTAATTATTTTAATCGTAAATATTAAAACTATTTTGTTTAAAGTTTCAAACCAATAGTTATATGTATAAAGTGTTCTTGGTTAAACAATTATAATGAAGATGATTTTTTGAAGAATGAAGCTAGGAAATGGATTCTGAACTTTAAAACACTGTTGAGGTGGTTCAATTTGTGACTATGAAACACAGTGATATGAATAGAATGATTGTAGGCCAAAAAGAATTAGGTAGGGTAATCATATTTTTTTCTTTTTATTCTTTTTCTTCTTTTCGCAACTGTCAAACCATAACAAACCCGCCGTCTAAGACAACGTGATTAGGTGCACTTATACGGTCAATGTAGTGGAAGCACATGAACATGGAAAAATTATTAGGTATTTGGAAACTAGGTTTTATGATTTTTATCATTCTTTCTATTATTAACATCTTCTGCTTTTAATTTTTTAATTTATGTAATAAGGCTAAAGTGATATTTTCAATTTATTTGATATATTTTTCTTTAAACTTTAGTTAATTGAGATCTTTTCTAATGGTAAAGTTTTGAAGAGTACGGTTTCAAATTAATTAAAAATAAAATAATTTATAATATATAAATGAGTGTAAATTTTATTTTATAAATAAATTTTGTAAAATTAAATTAAACTGAATTAATTATTAATATTTAATTCAACGTGTTGTATGTACATATTATTATTAATTCCATTATGCATAAGAAATGAATAAGAGAATATAATAAGTGATTCGAAACTATATGTTCCGTTGGTGAAATAAATGCATAGATTTAATAGGAGAATTGTTCTTGGACCGTTAGGGAGGCAAGAAACTACCAATATCTTTAGGTTGGTTGGTTTGTTGAGAAGTGGATTTGACTAAAGGAAGCAACCCACAAAGATTTTAAACTTAGAAACACAAATGAGGTTGGATGCAAAAGGGACCCATTTCCCAAAAATATCATTTCCTATGCCAAATAGTGAATATAGCACGATGTTTAGGATCGACACCAATTTAATAAAATAGACAAACAATTAGGTTTTTAGAATATGTTGACTAGGTTCAATTTCACACTGTATACGCAGAAAATAATATATTACATAAAAACAAAATTCCTTTTAACAATATTATCCTACAAATTTGTGTCTACTTCTTTCATATAAGAATTAATACTCCTTCTATCTCTAATTATAATTAGGAAGAACTAAAATGTAGTGTTTTCATAGTAAAAGCTTATCAATATTTTCTTAATTAATAGATGTGATATTTTTTTATTTTATTCTCATTTTTATCTAAGAATGAATATGTGGTATTCGCTTATTTATTATTTTAAATATTAAAATAAATATATTTATAAAAATTAAAAATTATAATAAAAAATGATATTATCAAGTATTTAACCTTAAAAGGATGTATACTTTTTTTTAAAGTAAATATATAAAATATGTTATAATTATATAAATATGAAATCAGAATATAAAGTAAAAAATTAATAAATGTCAAATAATTATAAAAAAAAGTAAAAAATAATTAAATGTGTGTCTTAAAAATAAATTGAAAAACTAAGAATAAAAATAAAATTAGATTACATAATAAATTAAAAATATTTTATTACTTTAAAATGATAACGTGGGATATCGGGATAGGTACAAGAATGAAGTGATGAACATTACTATATCGGTTCCCACACTCAATTAAGGTGAAAATTACACATAAAAATAGAGATGGAGTTGAAAGAATAATCGTGGAATGAGTTCATTTATCATTCTTAATTATAATAAGATTCTTTCGGTTGATTTAATTTTTTAAAATTTAATTTAGTTAAAAACACTTGATATATTACAGTTACAAAAATATCCGATAAATATCAAATTGTTGAATGAATGAAACTTTCATAATACATACATTACTAAAAATTTTCATGAATTTTTTTTTGCAAATTTATTAAAATATTTTGCAAAATAAAACCGCTTTTTACCATATTTTCCAAAAATTTAAGAAAACTGTTTTATATAAAAACTTTTACAAAAAAAATTAGTAGCAACTTTTTATAAATTTTTTTCATAACAAAATTTATAAATATATCAAAAAATATTTTAAAACAAAATTAATAGAAAATACCAATATATTTAATAATGATATATTTAAATCATATTAAAAGAGAAACTTTATTTCATTTTTTTAAAATATTAGTTATAAATTTTTAGTAAACTCATCAACTAATTAAGGATATTTTTGAAAAAAAAATAATATTATTGCCTTATTTATTCGACTTCAAAGAGGTCTTTTTAAAAATAATAATAAATTTTCTAAATGGAACAGCAGATATATGAGAGAACACTATGTGCTGCTGACGTAAGAAAACAGATTAATAGAAAATGTGTATGTAGACATTAATATAAAATAATGAATAATGACTTAATACTTTTTTTTTTCTCTAAGAATAAATCTCAATTATTTGTGTTGGTAGCCTTCACAACCTAGTGTGGACCTACCTGGAGGATACACCACCACCACCTATTCCCCTTGAAGAAAATGGCCTAAACTATTTCCCTTAAATCAAATGTTGATCAATATTTCCTTTCTACGGTTCAAAAATCCTGAGTTGGCGAGGGTATCTGTTGATGGTGTTGTTGATGGTGTTGTTATTTTTGCAGGTATATTAAAATTTCGATTTTTTAATTGAAATTTGTTTCAGGTTTATTTTCTCTTGAATCTCATTTTCATGCATGGGTTATCCATATTAAAAGGGTGGACAAAAAATCTAATTTTCTTGCTCTGATATATTTTTGTTTCAATCTAATCCATTTAAAATACATTTTATTAAAAATCCAATCCATTTAAAATCTATTTTAATGGATCTGAATTTCAATCAAATTTACATTTTACATATTTTATGGATTGGATATCCATTCTCTAAATCAAGATCTTCAAATATGAATAATAAAAAAAAAATTTCTAATTAAAATTTTAGTTTGGTTAGCCTAAAGGTTGAGATGGACTAGGCTAAATTCAGACTAGAACGAGCCTTACTTGACAACCTGTACGAACCGGGCAGGCTTGACGATCTTGAAGTGTCGGGCAGGCCCGACGACTCGAACGAGTCATCGAGCCCAACAACCTGAACGGGTCAGGCGGGCCCAAATACACGAACGGGCTCGGTGAGCCAGACGAACCAAACGAGTCGATCGAGCCTGACGACTCGAAAAAGTTAAGCGGGCCCTGAGTACCTGACCGTGTGAGGTCGGGCCGGCACAAAAACTTAACCGTGTTGGACCGGCATGACGAGTCAGACAGACTAGGCCGACCCGACAACCTAGATAGGTCAGCTTGGCCTAGTTTAACAACATGGACGGGTCCTAGACCTGAACAGAGCCTTTTTGCCTGTGGGCTTTTTTGGCCCTAGCCCACATGAGTTAGGGCGTAGACCTATGAATTGGGCCAAATTAACAGCTCTAGCCAAATTGTATCATGTCGGCCTTAAGGACACAAGTTTTAGAAAATTAAATTTAAATTTCTTTTTTAAAAAATAGATTCTAGATTTTGAACTTTATCCAAATATTTAAACTGGATTTAAATCTTGATCTAAATATTTGGATCTGGATTTAAAAAAAAAATCTAAACTAATTTTGCTAAAAAAATGGATTTGGATCAAAAATCGGATCTAATTATTTAGATCTAAAATGGATATGGATTGGATAATTAAAAATCCAATCCATGACCACCCCAATAGGTCAGTATAGAATTAGGTGTGAACAAAGTAATCAAATGTGATCATCTAGTAAGTGGCTGTATTTTATTTGATGCTCGTTTTACACACCTAGGAATTTAGGCTAAGGACTCTTCTTCACCATCAACTTGATTAAAAAATTGGTGCTAGGTTGTATAAGTAACTGGATGGAAAGGTTGCAAAAAACATTTATTATAAAAAATGTTAAAAGGTTAGATAATTGTCCCTTCTACCAAGATGACGGGACATTGAAGGTGGACTTTTCAATTAACTTCTTTCTTCGATATCATCAATGTACAGACCAAAATGATTGTAAAATTTCAAAACCAATACTTTACAAATGTGAAACCTTCTTCCCACCTTTCCACGAGGGACGAAAAAATCAATGAGAAACTTAGAATCATTTTATTCAAGTAGAACCTAAATCAAATAAAAGGGCACAATGTCAATATTGTAATTCCTTATTTGATATGAGAAAGAACAACCTCAATGCTCAATTATGTGTTTAGATGTTAAAATAACCCTAATAAAGAAAAAAATAAGAGGAAAGAGCTTAATTATTGGATTAATGAAGTATTCTTTAACAAGTCAATCTTAGTTCAACTAAGTATTCTTTCACAATTAACTTCTAGCTTAACCAAGTATTTTTGACAAGTCACTCATAATTTAACCAAGTATTCTTTGAAAACCGGTCACTCCTAACTAATAATGGAGTATGATTTTTCAAACAACCACTTGGCTAAGATAAAATGCTAATATGAGTATCATCAAATTGCTCAATAGAGAGAAATATCGTTTGATGACATAAGTAAGATTGATGCTCTCATTTTTTTTTTTGTTGAGTGAACACAAACCAAACTTGAGTGGCAACTCTCCCTAGCCAACCAACAACATGTTCTTCAAGCTTTAACACAAGCAAAACTTTGCTCCAAGATTCAAATATCTTTAATCATGAGCTACACACTATGTAATTAGAGAGAGTTTTTCAAATTCGTTTCATTGTTTTTCATGCTAAAAAATCTCAATTGTTATTCTACTCTCTGAAAAATCAACTAATATAGCTTGATCATAAGTGAATTCAACAAATTGATTTATTTGTATGATCTGTTGATTTCACTTGACTCAAGTGAAATCAATCGATTGAATAACAATTCAATTGATTGAATACATTATAGAACTATATGCATCAAACTCTTAACTTGTTAAAACCCCTTTTTAACAGATTGAAAAGGACACACACAAGACAAAATACATATACACTATGTCATATAGTCTACGAATAGAATTCAAACTTCAAGTTTTGAGATCTTCATGGTAACTCCATATGCTACAAAACACAAGCTTGATCATCAACGAATCTCATCAATTATTCACCAATCAAACATGATCTCATGCACTTGCTTCATCAAATTCATGCATTAATTAAGGTCACTTGTGCTAACACGATGTTCTCTATAAAGCTTTTTAATGGGGCAAAAAATGGAACATTTGAACATCATACATTATGGTCTCTTACTTTCTTTTTCTTCTTGATTTATATAGACTATGCAAAAAGTAGTTATTGGGCAACTTTTGCTTTTCTTAATGTCCTTCTTGTGTATACTAACTAGATTTTCAATGATGCATTAAATGTACTTTATAAAGCACCAAACATTCTTTTCTCCTTTACGTGGCATCCCAATTGATGGTTGTACTTATCTCTTGGGCAGTGTGCCTTTTCTTTAATTTTTCTACTATGCAAAGGATATGAAGTAAACAGTCATTCCAAAGTTGACAATACACAACTCAAGGAATTGAAGAAAAGTTGTTTTAATTATTTATCCGAGATTTTTTATGTGACTTATGTTTTTTGAATGAATATTGTTGGCATATGAAAGTAACAAACATTCCCTACAACATAAAAGAAACATTTATATGTTTTTTTTTTGGAGTATCATGTTAAGTTGTTTCTATGTGTGTATTGATTGAGCATATTCATGTTTTGTCAAACATAAATAAAGACTATATAATGTTATATTGTCTGTCAAAAGAAATATTTGCATCTTGATTGATTTGTTGTTGTGCTTAACTATTGTCTTATAGACGAAACACATGATCATGTCTTGCACTTATTTTCAAGACTTAATAAAAATCATAGGGCATTAGACTTTTGCTTTAACATTTTTGATTTTTAGCGAAGTTGGACTTTTCTTTATAGCTTTATCATCATGGATTACAATGAAGTGGGGTAGGTGCATGTTTGACAATTTCATCTGCATTCCAAAGTAAAAAATCATCCACATTCCTTTCCCCATGTTGTCTCATCTCCATCCTCATCGGGGAATGGTATACCCGTACCACGCCTACACTCATCCTTCTGCTGTTCTAAATATTAATTAAATATCTTTTTAAAAAAATTAAAAATCATAACAAAGAAAATATCATTTGTCAATAATTGAATGTCAAAAAGATACAATTTTTCTCCAATGTCAAATATCAAAATTAAATTATAATTGTATAGATATCAAAAGAAGAATATCAAAAAAACAATTGGATAAATGTCAAGTAAATATATAAAAGAGTACAAATGATTAAATGTTTGCACACTAAAAGAATGATTTAAAATAGCTTTCGTAGATTAGCGTCCATGAGGGGACGGACTCAAATAGCATCCCATATGTGTCTCGTGACCAGAAGTAAAACAAAAAAGAATACAAAAAATTTAGAGTGGGCTAAACCCACTTAAAAATATTATTCAAATTTTAAAAATGATAGAAAATAAAAAAGTGGGCTAAAGTGACAAGACTAAACACACACACATTTATATTAAATTTTGGAATTAAAATCATATGTCATGTGTCATTGTATAAAAGGTGAACTAAATTATTTTAATTAATTTATTAATGTAAGTGTCGGGTATGGTAAGAGTTAGGTGGAGAAAGAGTTTTTTAAGTTTTATCTCTACACTTTAACAATTTCATTTTTCACTTTACCCTTTTCACTCTCGTTCACATTTTTCAGCTTTGGCAAATCTCTTTGCTTGTTGGCATTTCCCCTATTATCGACACTACTAGTGTAGAGAAATCGCATCGGAGCTGCAATCGTACAGTGCCGCATTGAGGTGTGAGATTTGGGTAAGGAATTTGTCCTTTCAAACCCTATTTTTTTAGCACAGTTAGTGGTTGTTGACGAAGAGGGTGTTTATGTGCTTTTGTTGTCAATATGAGTACTCGTTGGAGGTGAAAAATGTGAAGGAGATGAAGTCTTAGAGTATTGGAGTATTTACTGTTGGGAGAAGTCTCAATACTGAAGAGGTAAAGATGTTCAGCTAAAATGTTTGATAATGGGATACTGTTAGTGTATGTTTCATTAATGTTGTTATTGGGCATGATTCATGGGGGATGGGTAATGGTCTTCTTAAACGTATAATTTTATTGAAATTCCTTACTCCTCCTCATTCTTCATTTTCCTATGACCATGTTGTAGCAAGATGATTCATTAAAAAAGATTCAATTTTACAAACTATATATCATATTTATGTTGTGATTTTGTTGTTGTTAGAAACAAAATACTTGAAGTTGTACAGGTTATTAAGTTCTTAGTAATAGCCAAATCTTTGAGCTCATTTAAGAAGGTATGAATTGTAGAAATTATGCTTCAGTAGATTTGATCAGATAATCATTTTCAACTTTAGCAAACTTTAGACGAAATAATTTTTAAGATAGTTTAAGTTCAAAGACAGGTACTTTACATAGTTTGTAATTGGATGACATTGTAAACATGCCTTATAATCTAAGTGTATAATGTATTTTTTTTTTCTTGAAAGCATTACAATGTATCTAAAATGACTTGTTTTAATTGACATAGCCAAACTAGTGCTAGTGGGATATGGAATTGAGAAGTTGTAGATCATGATGATTATTATGGATGACCTTGTATCTGTGGACATCCTCATTGAGGAACACCTAACAATTGAGCCATGCAGTGAATATATCACAAGTTGTGGCATTATTGCATTCAACAAAATTTAAGTTTTCTAGGTTTATTGCTCACATTGCTTATTGTTTGAACACTATGTTGCAAAATTTCCTCCTTAATTATAAAACACTTATGTCGTTTGATAGTGCTATGCCTTTGTTTCTTTATTGTTTCCTTCCTCCTTTTTCTTAGAGAAAATTGGAGAAATTAGTGGCAAGGTGACAAAGTGTTTCACAAAATATAAATGTGTTTAATAACTTCAAATATATACAAATTCAACAATGTCTTCAATTGCATGTTTTGCTTCTATACTTGATACATCTTTCATCTTGGTGTGTTGTCACTTTGCCATTGTTTGATTCTTCAAATATTAAATATCTTATCTCTGATTCACTTTTTCTTATTGATGTTCTCCCATCAATTGGGGTTGCATATGACAACCAAAGAACTTCAATTGTGATGTATGATTTTGGTTATTCATCCATACACTATAGGGGTATGTATTCATTCTTTAATATAACCTCATCACTTCAGCATGGTACTTTAATTTGTACATCAGTAGTGTTATACTAGTGACTTAAATGAAAATTTGTAGAGATGGTATCATGTGTATGTTGCTCATATTTTTAATGCCAAAAGTTTGGCTATAGGCCTACTATAATTATTTTGTGCTATAGATGCTTAAGCAAGATTTGGCCAATGGGATTACCCAAGTGAACTTACTTGAGAATTTATTTTTACCTTAGATTTCGTTTGTTTGGTTTTCTTCACTTGTTTATGAGTGTGTATGTTTTGTATGATAGATGTAGAAAGTTGAGATGCTACAAGTTTCTTCACTTTCGGGTAGCTGATAGAATGACAATGATCTTGGATAGGTTAATTGAATAAATATTAGTGTGGCACTAATGCATTTTGTACTTATTAACTCGCTCTATATGCCTCGATTCTAGTACAAACGAGGTATATCAAGATGCGGTGGAATTTTTATAATTTATGTGAACTTTTATGTCTGGTTTTTGTTACATTCGAGGCAAAGTAGGTTTTATGGCTCAGTTATTAGTACAATTGAGGCATATGTCACTCCAAAAATTTCACATGTTACGCTATTTTGAAATTTTTAAATTTCATCGCGAGTTTATGCCTCGGTTCAGCTTTAACCGAGGTAGATAATTCTAAATAGGTCTTAAGCCTTATTTAACCGAGGCATATGACCTAGAATAGGCCTCGGGCCTTATCCAACCGAGGCATATAAGGATTTATGATGATGAACTATGCAATTTGTTTACTTATCGAAATTATGCAAAATTATGGTATATGCAATACTTTGATTTCTTTCCTTAATATCATAAGTTAGTTTGGATCCTAAGAGTGAGTACCCATCGATTTCATTGGAGTTTATTACTTTACACTTTTATCAGTGTAATTTTAGATGGTTGCATTTGTGATACCTCAATGTTTAGGTATAGTTGCACCCTGTTGTGGGATTATGAGTACGGTTGTATTATCCTCCATTGTTGATGATGTTTCACGCTCCCAAGTTCTTAATTTTACTCAGAGCCTATAATGTTTTAGTATGTTGTGTATTTTTTGTATGTTACCTAAATTTATTTAATTACATGTTGAAATAAATGTATGTTGTTGTATGTTTATGCAATTATATATGCTTAAATAAATTGATTTATTTTGTTTTATCTAAAATCATTGTTGCATGAAGTTAGTCTTAGTTTCCTGTTTGAGATTGAATATGAAAATTATTTATTGTCTCCAAGTTTTTTTTAGAGATGTATTTTTTTAAACAAGGAGATAGTACTAATAATTTAAATGTGTGGTTTAATGTGTCTATTTGCAGATTTAATGTGTGGGATTTAAGAGAAATAGAAACTGCATAAAAGAATACTTTATGACCAAAATTGAGGCATAAAGACTATTCAAATTTATTTATTTTTTATTTTAATCAGCATTATGCCTCGAGGCAGTAAGTCACCCTCTTCTGCCTTGGTTATAGCCAGACCCGAGACAAAAATTCATTTATGAAAATTTATAGTTAGAACCGAGGCACCAATGATGGAATATGTCTCTGTTAAAAACCGAGACAGAAAGGTGATCCTTTTTGGCTTCGGCTATATATGTATGTCTTGGGTCTTAAGCCGAGGCCAAATGACCAAAATAACTACGGTAGAAATCCTTTCATGCACTGGTGTGGGTCTAGCATGAGATGCTACACAAAGATTATTTAAAAAGAAAAAGAAAAACTTAGTTTAAGGGAAAAACCTACGTTGCATGGGACGCTACACAATATATAATTTTAAAAAAAAAACATAGAGACCATTTGACTCACTCTTATTATATAAATAAGGTTTAATTAGTCGGATGATACCCACTTTTATTTAGATGTGTCACTTTGGTACCCGCTTTTAAAGATGTGTCAATTGAGTCTCAACTTTTGAAAAAATGCCTCAATAGGTCATTTTCAGCAAAAAAATATTAATACCGTTAACCGTATTGATATTTAAAATGACTTACAAAAACAAGTATTGGTATTTATATCAAAATTTAGTGGTAAAAGTCATGAATTAAATTAACGACTTTAATAATTTTTGTTTGAAAAGGACCTGATTAAGACACTTCTTCAAGAGTTAGGACTAAATTAACACATTTTTAAAAGCAATATCAAATTAACACATACTAATTAATCCTATAAATAATTTAAATATATATATATATATACATATATATATATACATATATACATATACATATATATATATATACATATTTATATATATATATATATATATATATATATATATATATACATATGTATATATATATACATATGTATATATATAAAAAGGGCATGACCGTTACTATGAAATTGAAAAGGAGGGTTGACCTCACGCTAGTATCAATATTTTATAAATATTTAAATTATTAGCCAAGTTATTTCTAACTCAAGATGAAGCTGATATAAAATTAAAAGTCCTTTTTGTGGGTTCAAACCGTCTCTATTTTGCTTTATACCTGCAGTACACTCAAATGTTATGAAGCTTCCATATACAAGACATGGGCTTGTAATAGACGCACATGTCGCAATAGCGTCCGGTTTTTTCTATTTAAATGAGTTTAATACGGATACTATTCCCTTAATTTCATGTAGTGGCATAAGTTACGAAACTAAATATCAAATAAAAATTCATATAAGTTCTTTATGTTAACTAACAAATTAAATATATTTTACAATTTTAAGACAATGATGAATAAAAGAATAAGAATATATATACTAAAAATGGACATTACTCCTGTAAAACACTTCGTTATCATCTCTAATTATGATATTGTTTTCAAAGTTCTTTGGTAGATATATGTTTAGTGCATAAGGTATATATCATTTACTCCAACGCACTTATCTTAATCGATGGAAAGTTAGAAATGAAGCCCAATTCTAGATTTAATTGTAATGCACTTGTCCGTTTATTCTTTTTATTCCTTTCCTACCCATACAAGACTGCTTCGAAGATACTGTTGCATCCTAACCCACGCAATCTTCTAAACTATAAGAAATGAGGATATTAATTTATTAACTTCAAGACCCTAATTATTTGGGTGCTACCTGGTTCAGACATCTCACTACATCTTTCAGTGGGTTAACCGGGTGCTTATAATCATAATCATTTCTTAACATTATTGAGTGAGACTTGTTGTTTAAGGAAATCCATGAGTCCCTTTTTCATTATCCACTAAGCAAAAAAGTTATTAAGGGCTTTGTTAATTATATTTTGTAAACTCGCACTGTACAATCTTTATCAATTTTATGATTAGAGATAAGATTCCCCTTGCATTTTCATTTAGGCTAGGCTTACTTTTTTCTATCTTTTCTTGTCTATGTTTTGTTTTTAACTTATTGTCTCTCGTCACATGCAAAAACAAAATCAACTTGATGTTTAGTATGACCAAGCTTCTAAAGATATACACACTTTCTGTGGTGAACATAACTCCAAATTTTAAGATTTAAAAATTTGCCAAAAAACAATGAAATTAGTGATGGCCAAAGATTTTAGAATTTATTGGAGAAGCAGTGCACTAATTGTAACTTTTCCAAGTTAAATTCAATATTATTTGTTTGGTTGAAGGCATGGGGATATGTTGATAATGGCATGATGATGAATTTGACTCTTGAGGATCTATTGCTTAAGGTTCCTTTGTTTGAAAAGAAACCCTAATACTACAAGAGAGGTCCCTCTTGTCTCCTCTTGTAGTAGCTATGAGATGTTGAAGCAAAGTGCATTGGATTGTTTTGGAAATATTCCCATAAAAAGAAATTTAAGTTCCAGGCGTAATTATCTGGTTGTGAGAAAAAGCACAAAGGACTCATATAATTATTATTATTATGGAAAATCTCAAGTGCTCAAGGTGATTTGATTTAATTAAGGGACAAAATTTGGGGCGGTTCACAAAGTAATACGAAGTGACATCCTCACTAGAATGAGGGTCCCATGATTCTTATGTTGTCTTAACCTTCATGGAACAAACAAAGCATGGCCAACAAGATTATCGTGTTTTTGTCACTGAAGGAGAAACAGTGAAGACATGTCACTTTAGATATCCTCAAACAAGTTGGTTTTGTTCATCATGGTCCCCCTCACGATTCCATGTTATCTATTGGCCCCTAGTGGATTTTTTTCGATCATTGACAGATAATTATGCATCTCAATATCTCATCTAAAATTCGATCTTAATTAGGTTCTGTGGGTGAAAAACATTAATAATCTCATTTCAAAGACCTAATTTCTAGTTTGGAGAAACAAAAATAATGGAGCTCCTTCTGATAGATAACACTTCGTCGGTGGAAGCTTCTTCTCTCTCTTTTCCACTTTCTGATGAACACTTCTTTCTTATAATACGTATACAGTTAATCGTTCCATGAGCATGCAACTAATTATATCCAATATTTTTGTTTGTGAAATTATTGTAAGCAATGATAAGTGCTCACGCATGGGTTTTTAATATCAACTAGTTGAATATATATATTTAAAAGTGATTTTCTGTGAAATTATCTTTTATAGTATTAGATTCTATTAATTTAACCGCGTAATATACTGTTATTAATACAACGATTATGTATAAAATTAATTATTTATAATTTTTGTGATTATATAAATACATGTTTTGGAATCATGTATCTGAATTAATTAGTATGAACTCAACCATAAAAAGGCACTACTAGAATTTTTTTTATATTATGAGATTTTTTGTGCAAAGTTGTTAAAAATATTTATATGAAAAGACTTTTTTTTTAAGAATTTTAATTGATAAACAATTCTTTTCTGTATAATTATTTTCTACAAAATTCTAAAATTTGTAAGTATTTTTTATAATTTTTTTTTTCACGAAAAGTGATTTATATAAAATATTTTACAAAAAAAAATAATAACATTTTCTTGCAATTTTTTTTTCATAATAAAATTTTTAAGTGTTTCTAAAAAAAGAATTCAAAACAAAATTAGAATGAAATAAGAGTTTTTTTTAGTAGTGAGGAACAATTGATGTGAGAGCAAACCATGATAAAATTTGTAAACGACTATTATTTAATATAGCATTACTAAAAAACCCATATTTCCTATTAATTTTGTTTTGATTTATTTTTTTTAGGAAATACTTATAAATTTTGTAATGAAAAAAAATTTGTAGGAAATTACTACCAATTATTTTGTAAAATATTTTTTTTATAAAACACTTTTCACAACAAATTTTATAGGAAATAATTAAGAATTTTATAATTTTCTATGAAATATTACCCACGAAGGAATTACATGTCAATTAATATTTTTAGAAAAAATAGCAGAAAAAAGTTTTTTCTTTCAAATTATTTTAACAATTTTGCAAGAAAAATCTCATGTAATATGAGAATTTTTAGTAGTTAGTACTACTATTTTATTTTTTATTTTAAATAAAACATGAAATTAAAAAGGAAAACTAATAATAAATTTATCATGAAAGAGATTAGTATGAAGCCTAATTGTGGGGAATAAGAGTTAAAAATATAGAGTTAAGTCACTTTGTTGTCATTTTGATTTGTATTAAGATAACATAACCATTCACCTATTTGGAGATCCAAAGAAGAAGATATGAGATATTATCATTCTTAAAATTCAAAAGGGATTGGCAAGATGGAAAGGCAAGATGGAAAGGTAGACAACTATTTTTTAGAGGAAGAGTTTGTTTGATCAAAACTATAGTCATCACCCTTCCTCTTTTCTTTTTATCCTTCTCCAAAGCACCAAAGGCGGTGATAAAAGAAATCTAAAACCTAGACACAATTTTTATGGAGGTGGGTTCAGAAGGTAAGAAAATAACATCACGGACAAACATCTATCAACCAAAATATATAGGAAGTCTAGAAATAAAAGATGTACAACTATGAGGCACTCATAATAAATGGAAATGGAGGTAAGCAATTAAAAAACAAGGAGTATGGAAGGATATATTACTAGCAAGTGTGGGACCGGAGCAACATAAATCAAGGAATACAACAAAAAAAAAATGGATTCATGTAGTGGAGGGATTTAAATAAAGTAACAAGAAATGAACAATATCTTTGTTGGTTTGATAATGGCATTACATGAAAACTAGGAATTAGCATAAAAATTAAATTTTGTCATGATTTTCTTTGGATAATCACACAACTTTTGTCTTTTTTTGTTTTGTTTTTCTTATGTCAAGAGTCTTGTTGACTCTCTTTCTTCGGTTGTTGAAGCTTCAATCCCATTTAAAGAACATTTTTTCTATATTCTTGAAGTCTTTATGAAGAATATGATTATGCTATTCCTCTTACTAAAAGAAAAGAGGGCCTTTTTACCATTGAAGAGGTTAAGAATTTTAATCTTGCTCAAGAAATATCTCTAACAAGTATGAAAAGAAAGAATTAAGTTCCATATAATATTTCCTAAACTTCATTTATTTCTTATGCACCCTTTCTTGATCAACAAATATTACCATTGATGAAGTTGAGGATTTAACTCTTCGTTTGTGGGATTGGAAATGGCATTGAAGGACATTTTCATTATGGTGGAAAAAGATATTCTAGTATGGTACTGTAAGACCCATAAAATTTAATTAATTAATTAATAAATGCAGGTGGGAAAATTATTTATGATATTAAATTATGATTGGTATGACATGGAATAGTATTAGCTCAAATGGTTGAGAGTACTTTGATTGTGTGAGAGGACTTGGGTTCAAGTCCTATGTATGCCAATTTTGTGTTATTATTTGTTATTATTTTAATATATGCTATTCATGTGTGAAATAATATGATAGTTGGATTATAATTGTTAGCATGAAACATGAATTGGTATGATGGTTTGACATTGATTTGGTAATTGCATAGTTGTGGGTTTAAGCCTTGGAAAACCCAAATTAATCTTTATTTTTCTTTTGCTAATGTTAACTTTGGATGGAATTGGAAAGGGTAAAGGAAACCCTAACTTGATCATTGGACTAGCTTAAGGCACCAGTTTAAAAGGCAAAAGTGAGGGTTTATGAAAGGTTTTGCAAGGTTGGAAATATACCTAGAAAACAAAGACGAAAATCAAGAGTGAGGGAAGAGTAGTGAGTGAATTATTGAGGCTAGGTTGAGGAGAATCAAGGGTGGACATTGGTGATCAAAGGAAGAGCTTGAAATTTTCAAGTTTAGCAAAGGAAACCAGGTTAGGGAAGCTGGACTCCGTTGTTTATTTTATTTATAAATAACATATGATGCATGATGAATTGGATGCCTGTATGTTGTTGCTTTCACGAAATTCTGTGTTTTTGGGAATTTCCATAAACCGCCTGGCGGAAGATAAATCACCACTAGGCGACTCATATGTTTTTAGATGGTTTTGGGGTTTCTGGGAAGGAACCGCCTGGCGGCACACTCCTGGCTGCCAGGCGATGCATCTGATATAAGCTTAGCTATGTGATGGGATAATGAAGTTAGAACCGGCGCGTGGAACTAACAATGGTTTATGGGATTAGTAAGATTGTACTTAAGTCATTACATTTGGTTGCAATTTTAGGTTGAAGATCCTATGTGGTATTGAGACCTTTGGTATTGGGTGACTTGTTTGCGAGTGAAGTTCCTTAGTTGGGAAAGTTCACTAATTAGTCATATTAACTTAGAGTGTAATCTGTCACAGAGCCAAACCAGAAAGGAGGGAAAACCAGTTAAGTGGGATTACTGGTATGTCGCCTGGCGATGGGCTGGAAACCGCTAGGCGAAAGGGGTCAAAACAGAGGGCACCTGGTTCACGTGCGCATGGCGGTGAGGGACTTTCCGCCAAGCGGTACCTGCAGCGAGAAGGAATCAGAGGCGCTACCCGCCTACCGGTATTCGTCACCCGCCAGGCGTTCTGGGAGTTGGCAGCGCTTGGCGATAGGGATAGAAAAATGGGCCAGGCCCGACGGGCCGGCCCGCCAGCCCGACAAAAACAACATGGACCGGGTCTAAAAATTCAGCCCGCCAACCCGATACAGCCCGACCCGTCAAGCCTGCTAGCCTATCGGGCCAACCCGTAGGCCAAAATAAGCCAGCCCGCGGCCCGTATCACTTAGTGGAAAAAACCCCACGTGTATATTTTTTTTAGTATCCCTCCCTCACCTCACACACTCTGCGCTGCGCCCCAGTCCCTCCACACTTCACATTCTCTCTCTGCAATTTCTCTACACTCGCTTCTCTTCCACTCACGTCGTCACTGGCCACCGTGAAACACACAAGCCACCACGTTGTCACCGTTGGCCATAACTGCTTCTCTTCTCCTCCACCTTGACATCCACCACGTCGCTGGCAATTTTGAGAAAACAACGTCCACGACCACCGCGAAAACAGCGGAGCCACCGTCAGACTGTGATTGGCGGACGATTCCAATCGCCACGATCATCGCGAAGACAGGTATATTCCTAATTTGTGTTCTAGTTCCATTTCTCCCGATTTGTAACCTAAATTCCCGATTTTCTTAACCCTAAATTTCTGATTTTGTGATTTTCGACCACCACGACCCATTCTATGAATCATGAATCGTAATTGTTGTAGGTGCTGCCGTTAATCGATGTTCATCGTGAAATCTTCCCCAATTTCAATTTCGTAGCTGCTGCCGTTAATCACTTATTTGGATTGGAGGTAACCATATCGATCCATTGCTTTCAATTGAGATGAACGATTGGTCAGGATTGTTTGTTGATGTTTGTGTAGTAAAATGTTATTGGACTGCTGTATAATGGTATAATGGTATTGTGTTACTGTTTTGAGCTCCTAATGTTGATATTTTGTGCTAAAACTGTTGTTATTTTAGCACACGGTTTTGTGCTGAAAACTGTTGCTGTTTTGAGCTCCTAATGTTGATGTTTGTGTAGTAAAATGTTGTTAGGCTGCTGTATAATGGTCTAATGGTATTGTGTTGTTGTTTTGAGCTCCTAATGTTGATGTTTTGTGCTAAAACTGTTGCTATTTTAGCACACGGTTTTGTGCTGAAAAGTGTAACTATTATAGTAGAAATTTGTGTTGTTATATGGGTTGCTTTGTTGCTTGGGTTCTTGTTTGTGTTTCTTTTACTAAGTTTTGTTATTCTATTTGTTTTGTTTGTGTTAGGATTTAGTGAACCAGATTTAATATCATGGATGAGCATGAGTCTAATACTAGTCCTCCTCCAAGTAAAGATCATGAAACTCAAAATGTGTGTAATAATGAGTTTGAGAATGTTGATGCAGTTGAAGAGGATATGGATGATAGTGTAAAACTTAGAGAATCCTCTTGTAGTAAGAAAAGTGAGAAGTCAAGAACTTCTTATGTGTGGAAATATTTTACAAGGGTTGGGGTTGGTGATGATGGAAAAGAGAGGGCAAAGTGTAATGGGTGCAACAAAAAGTATGTTATTGGTAGTAAAAACTATGGCACATCTCATTTGAAGCGTCACATGGAGAAATGTAGTAAACTTAAATTTGAAGATGTTAGGCAAATGATAGTGGATGGGCAAGGAAAGTTAAAAGCTAGAAGAATAGATCCAATGGTTTCCCGTGAGTTGTGTGCCAATTTAATTATCCAACACGGTTTACCTTTCAACTTTGTTGAGTATGAAGCTCTTAGAA
>Ga0214544_1007367_pt1 | contig 19393 bp, 11 predicted proteins | sample CNSS3metaG_FD_160074 | JGI IMG/M metagenome (GOLD analysis project Ga0214544, IMG submission 160074) | Root nodule microbial communities from cowpea collected in UCLA plant growth center, Los Angeles, California, USA - CNSS3 | ecosystem: Host-associated > Plants > Roots > Nodule | place: USA... | reverse complement strand
GGTGAGAGTAGCAGGAGGCCTGAAATCCAGTAAGGGCTAACCTTGTGGTGAGGGAGATTTGATTCATCGTAACACTTGTAACACATAGCTCAGGATCGAGCAGCTCAGGGTCGAGCAGAGGTATCCAACACAAGTGCAAGCATCCGCTGAATCCGACCAAGTTATACGTATCCGGATGAGTCGAGTCGAGTCGTAGTGTATTGAATGAAGAGTCATAACATGTTTGGTTGTTATATGGATGTGAGATGATGAAAATATATTTGACTATATGATGAGTATGTGTTGGCTCTAGCTTACCCGTTTTGTTGCATGGTTGTGTTGTATGTGGCTGTTCTTCCTTGCGATGATCATCAACTTGGTTGATGGGAGCAAATGGGCGAGGTTCTCGTGGACAGCAAGGGAGTGGTGATTCGGTAGCTTAGCCATCTGGGCTGGAGTCATTTTATTCATGATTTCTTTAGGGCTACGACCCCTGTATCGTCTTATGATTTCTTATTCTACACACCTTATTAGGATTGTATCCGTTTTATGTTGGCATCGTGGTGTGCCAGGTTGTAGGGGTTGCGTTAAGGACTCCAAGACTACGCTGCTATACTTTATCGTGTGACGTTTCCTTTAATTTCGTTTAATATTTAAATGGGACGTTACATATATTGTTAGTTTTAAAGCCCAAGGGATATTATATTGCTTAATTTTATAACCAATGTAATGTGTATATTCTTTTTTTGCCCCTATTGATCCACATCTACATGGTATTGTAAATCATTGTGATATTTTCACATTTTACATAAGTGGCATTTACATCGACTTTGTAACTGTTGTATTAACTTATAAATAACGGATTGAAATGATTTTTTTTTTCATTAGTTATCTTATAATTTATCATTCATTTATTTTTTAAACGCATCTTGAACTAACCAATCACACCTTAATTAATTTTTATGTCTCTCACTCGTCTTAAATGTATATAAGTGAGATTTTTATTCATAGTTCACTCGTTCCGAATTTGTACGAGTGAAGTTTTAATTTTTTACCTCTTGATTTAAACAAAAATACACAAATATGAATTAACCAAATAATCGTAAATTAATTCATTTAGTATTTAGTTTCTCACTCATTCCAAAAATATACAAGTGAAATTCTATTTGTACGTTACAAGAATATACACAGATTTTATTGTCTTATCTAGGCAACCATTATGTCGTCAACGACACTTTCATTAAAGCTCCCATGCTCCCTCATGCGCCTCCTTAACGTCTTAGATCTGTCACCATTTCCATCGAGCATCCTCCTTCGTAAACAAGATGTCCTTCTGCATACCCTTACACTGTTAAGGGTCATCGATCCAATAGAAAGGAAATTTAGTGTTATCATTATCATCATAAAAGAATGCATGGCCAACCGGCTTCACAACGACCCTGAAGAAACCATCTTTGAAGTGTTTAAAAGAATGGGAATACGCATCTAAACTACTTATACCAGGTCGACTAACTAACGACAACCAAGTAACAAGATCTTTAGGATGTGTATCATAGAAATACAAAAAGAGTAAGTAAAATAGTCAAAAGTCAACTAAATTATTATAAATACAAGTGGACCCAAGTAATTAAGGGTACACAATTCACTAATCCTTTAATATGAGATTTAACTTTGAAAGAACTCTGCTGACTTGATCATTGGAGTCCCTTTTGCAGGTATAACCTCACTCTGTAGCTCTAGAGAAAAGGGATGGCAGATCCTTAATAGACAAGTGGAACCAAAGATGGGAATCCATATGAAAAACTTGAAAGTTGTGGTAAGATATTGTGTCGGTCTCATGATAATCTCGTATTACTTCTGCAAGAACAGAAATAATATTGAAAATACATATATACATCACTACAAGGCTTTTAGAAATAATCACAATAGTCAGTATAAGAAGAGAATATTTTATGGTAACACTAATCGTAAAGGACCTAAGGAAATATAGGTACCAAAAGCTAGAATAGTATTTGTTGCAAATATCTTAAATTCAACAAAAAACACTTTTGTTATGAATCTTGGAAAGTGGATGCTTGCAACTCACAACAATATGAAAGTCTATATACCACCAACACAAAAAAGTCTTTTAACGTCCGATATTTCCGACCTTTGACGTCTGTCCAAACACCGACGTCGTACTGGGTGACGTTAAAATAACGTCGGAAAACAAAACAGACGTCAGTTAACGTTGGGGCAATAGGGGTTCGATGTTATCCAACATTGGGGCCAAAAGCAGTAGACGTCAATTTTCGCGCTAAATGGAACCAAAAAACAGGACAATTTGACTTCTGTTGGGCTCTGACAGGCGTTAAATAATGTCGACCATAGTAAGCTCAGACGTTAAATAACGTCTGTCAGAGCACCACCAGACGTCAATCTGCTCTATTTTTTTTTTAATTTGGTTGTTTTTACAACATTCCCACACCTGAAAATCAGCAAATTCCCAGAACAATTTCATAATAATTTTAGCACAATTATGGAGTTACAGTTATATCTAATAACACTTAAGTTTCAACATATATTCTAAACTAATATACACAATTCCCATTAATCTTCTTGCTTGTTACACTAAACATTACAAATAAAATAAACACATATCAAAGTCATAAGTTGACATACAAAAATTAATAACTTTAAACTAAATGAGTTCTAACCTTTGAATATAATACTTTAAGTTGTTGGCCTCTAGGCTTACTCACAATTCTAATGAAATTTTGGAAACATAAAACATATGTTAGTTTTTATAACTAAGTAGATACATAGGTTATGATTGAAAAAAGGTAATACTTACTCTTGTAACATGTTTTTCAAAGCAAATGGAAACCGTGCAATGTCTTGGAATGATGACACATAGTTGCCAATGATACCTATCGTCAATCACAAGTACTTAGCAGAAATAATTAATAATACTTCATAAAATATTACTAGAAAAAACACATACGCATCAATGTATGGCGCAAAGTAGATCTCTCTATTTGACTCAACCATCCATGTTTGCAAATAAAGTTTGATGTGGTCATATGAGTTTCCCGAAGGTTGAATGGTTTGAGGTTCAATGAATCCATATACGGCAGATCGACCTTGGTCCACAATGAATCTATAATAAATCTACATACATAAAATAAAAATTAATGCAACAATAATATTGAAAAGTCAAATACAATTAGTCCAATTTTACAAATAACAATAAATATAATTTTATTCGTAATTTTACAAATATTATTATAAAAATTCAATTAAAAAAAGAAATAGGCCAAAAAAACTAAAAAAAAATAGTTTAAGATAAAAATTATAATTGCAAATAAAAAAATACAAGCAATTACATACATATAATGGAAAAGAGATAACAAGCAAAATAATCTCAAAACGATGCAAATGGGGATGAAAACGCATAATATTCGGTTGAAAACGCTTAAAATCAATCCACAATCAAATACCAACTAGTTTGGTGGTGAAAAATGTTCGAAACTCACCTAGAGGAGGTTAGAATAATGGTCACCGATGGGAAGGATCGCAAAACACTGCAAATGAGGATGAAAATGAAAAATATTCGGTTCAAAATGCCTAAAATCAATCCATAATCAAATCCCAACAAGTTTGGTGGTGAAAAACGTTCAAAAATTACCTGGAGGAGCTCAGAATGGTGGTTGCCGACGGAGAAGCTTCGCGAAAAATTGGTGGCGCGACGAAACAATTAGGGTTTATGCATTTCGCGTAGAGAAAACCCAAAAATTGACGTCGGGGCTGCGTGGTCAGACGTTACTTAATGTCGGTGCAGAGGGGGTCAGACGTTAAATTAAGTCGGGGCAAAGTGGGTCAGACGTTAAATTAAGTCAGGGGCAGAGAGCTCAGATGTTAATTTTTACATAACGTCGGGGTACTGTGGGTCAGACGTTAAATTACGTCTGTGTTGGAATGAACAAATGTTAAAAAAGTCAAATAATTTACAAAAATGTCACCGATCATTTTTAACGTGAGACTTTTTCTGGACATACATTATATAGGTGACGTTATAGGGCTTTTTTTGTATTAGTGTACCCATACCTTCACAAGAAGAAAAACTAAAAAGGTATTTGAGGAAGAAAACATCCTGGAAGGATGACTTCTCATGGTCAGGTAAGTCAAAAACTTTTGTCAGTTATTAAATAAAAAACTTTTATAGGATTAGGATAGGTGTTAAGGATTGAAAAGACTTATCAAATAAGATCTACAGGAATTATCATGCATTAGACGTTTTTTAAAAGGGATATGATATAAGTGGGCTTCCTAATAAATTGTAAGGATTAACAAGGTTGACAAGAGAAAGCTTTAAAAGAAAGCGATGGAAAACTAAGGTATAAATGACTTAACAAATTAAGCATTAGATGACTTGGTTTTGACCATATGGAGCACTAGGTTTTCTAATCATTAGACGTTATATCTGTCATACTCGCTATGCATTATACTACCTAAGCAATTAGATGCTTTATGTATTTGACGACTTGAGCGTCAGATGCTGACATGTCTAGTTCATCAAACCTAGTAATACTTTTTCATTAGAAAATGAGTTCTCTTTGTTGAGGTGGCATAAGTGAGCTTTCGATCCAAAACCTTCTTAAAACCCTTTAGACTTTTCTTCTTCCGTAGCTTTCATTTGAACCCTCACGCAATCTCACATTCTTACAATTTCAAAACCTTTGTTGTTTTTTCCTGCAAAAAACCTTCACCCTCTTCACAAATGGCCTTCCCAAGTGATCTTCCTTTCTTCATAAAGTTTATTGAGTATTAAAAACCTGAAATTCGAGCATTCTCGTCAGTGAGCACTTTATGGACCCAAAAGAGTTTGACAAATATGGATCAAGGTTCTTTGAGAATCTTGAAAAGTGTGGCATCAAAAGTTTCTTCTCAGACCATCAAAAGATCTATCCTAAAGTAATCAGGGATTCTAGAAGAACGCTAAGATTGTAGAAGACCACAACATTGTACCAATGTACTGGGATGTAATGTTGTGTTGAATCAAAACACCATCACACAAGCTAATGGGTGCGAAAGACTGATGAACTATTATCATCTTGATTAGGAAATTTTTTACCTAGAATGTGGGGAAACTAAGAGTGTTTTTTATCGAAAACGCCATAAAGAGAAGAAGATAACACTGAGTGCAAACAATAAGTTGCTTTGTCCTATGGAACAAAATTTGGCACTTGCTTTGCATTAAGATTGTAATCCCTAAAGAATGATCAAGAAATCAGGTAAATCAATTGGCAAAGTACATCATGTATAATCTTCTCAAAGGTATTCCCTTCAACATACCTCATTTGCTACATCTAAATCTGCTAAAAACTATAAAGAGGATAGAAAGGGATATGTTATCAGCATAATACACAACATGACTCAACAAAGTATTATGAAAACATATAGTATATATTAAAATGTTCAAAATTAAAGGATTCAACACAGTAATTAAAGATAATTACTATCTGGAACAACCTCTACTTTCCATAGATAATATCAAGTTGACAAAGCTAAAGTTGACCTTGCAATATATAACTATAGAACCCTTGGATCAAGAGAAACTCATGCTTTATAGGGTGGAAAATTTCAGCCCTCCTCATATTTGTGCCTATGAAAGTTTGGAAGGTATTGAAGAACATGTGAGGAAGTTTGATAACATTATGAAATTAATACTACTTTTTCTATAACAACTTCAATATTGTTAAGAAAGTAGTCAACAAGATACAAAGGGTAAAGTAACCCAAAGTCGTCTCCCAACGAACACGGAATTGATTTTTAACAAATTAGTTCTTATAAAATATATACAAAAGAGTTAGTCAAATAAAATAATAAAAATATAGGAGGATTAAGATAAAGAAGATAGAAATAGAAAAGATAAAAACAATAGTAAAGAAAATAGATTGATTCCATTGTTTTTTCAAAATAGATTCATCATCGGTTATCTAAAGATTATTGCACAATTAATTATTGTGGTTGATTTACAAATTAATCAATGTAAAGTCTCAATTAATTTGTTGGCGTTCTCACTTTTAACCAAAGTACAATCTCAATTAAAAATGAGAACTTTTAGATTATTCACAGTAAATTCAACCAAAGTACAATCTCAATCAAATTTTACTATGCCTAATCATGTCTATTCTTTTATCTCCTCACCAAATAAAAAACTTAATTAATCAAAGTAAAGTCTCAATTAGTTTTAGTTAGAGTAAATACCTTTAATCAAAGTAAAGTCTCAATTATTGGTAAAAACTCATTCAATCACATGACAGTTTCTAAATAAAATCAAAGTAAAGTCTCAATTAAATTTAAAAACCCTTGAACTCATATGATCAACATGCATATAAATTTAAAATCATTACTTTTTACGTGACTCAAAGATAAAAGACATAGATGAATGAAAACCTCAACAATAATAAAAAGAACAAAGAAATTATTTCATTCTAACCTCAGAATCCATAATAAAATTATAATAGAATCAACCCAAGAAGTTTAGCACTCCATAAAACACAAAATAAAATAAAAATAGAAGAAGAAAGGAGAGAGAAAGAAATTAGGCCCCCTTAAGGGTTCCTAAATTCCGAAGTGTCGAGCTTGTCTTTTTTCCTACTCCCATGGTCTTTTTATATAAGACTTGAACTGGACTTTTCTGTTGCTAAAATCTCTCAAATATCTTTTAAAATAAAGATAAAGATAAATATTTAAAAATATTTGGAGAGATATATTTGACAAATATAGTTGGTTGATAAATATCAATATCTAATATAATTAAATAAATAAATTACTTAAAGATATATGATAAATTATCACCAATTAATATTTGTATTAATTTTCCAAATCAACCATTTGCAATCTCCTTAAATTATCTTCTAAATAATCCAATATCTTCAAGATATATTTGTTTGTTGTGGATCTAAAAAGATTCAAGAAGATCTTGTCATATTTAAAATGATTTGGTAGTTATTATCTTTTAATATTTTATGATTTAATTAAATAAGATAATTATTTAAAAATATCAAATAAAATATCTAAAGATATATTTTTACCAAATTATCTTCTATCACAAAGATAAAGAAAACCGCAGAGTCCAATTTTTTTGTTGCTCTCTTCTTGGTTTAGCCAAACTTCTTCACTTTTTCAAGCTTTTCTTGCCGTCTTCATGCAATGCTTGGCTTGGATTTTTGTGATTTTGATAATTTCTTATTCTTGGATTTATCTTTAAGGTGTCATGAAGCTTTAAGCAATTTATTTCCACACCTCCATGAGCTAAACTTAGTTGCAGCTGCACTAACACACCTCAAAATATCCAAAGAACATTTATGCAACTAAAAAGCTATTTTTAACATGTTTTTTGTATCTCATGCTCAATAAACCCAATTATAAGAAATCCCAATTAAATCAATCTTTAAGCACACAAATTCAATTAAATACCCATGATTAAATATTAAATGAGGGAAAAAATACGCACTCATCAAAGTTGAAAAAGGAACAACAGAAAATTGGATGAAAGAAGTTCAGAATATTTCTCTACTTCCATAGTAGCTAACATTCTTCATATAATGAAGTATACCTTGTGAGCATGATTGTACTATCTTGCAAGAGAGATTGTTTTGTTCAATGTAATTGTGAATTCTTTATCTAAGGGGGAGATTTAGAAGAGGTTAAAATCATTATAACCTTGAGAGGTTTATACTAGTGCTTAGTAGAGAGGGTTAAACTCGTGATACGTGGAGAGGTTGATACTTGTTGTTAGCTGGAGAGGTTGATACTCCTGTTGGACATAGCCTCAAGTGGAGGTGAACTAGTATAAATCCTTGTGTGCATTCTTCTTTACCTTGTTCTCTAATTTATTTATTGGGTTAATAATGTTTATGGTCACTCAACTATAATGCAAAATTGGAATTGTTCCCTACTCGAAACTTCTATTTTGTTTGGTCCCTGAACATTAGAAAGAAATGGATTTAATCCCTCCCACATAATGGCATTATATTTTGTCTGATGTGACAAACGACGTTCCATTAAGACATGTGACATGTTGAAATGTCCTTTGACATGTGTTCTCCATGTGACAAAAACTAATTTTGTGAATTAAATAAATTTAAAAAAAAATTGTATTTTGCAGCAGTTTCCATTCTTCTTCCTCTTCATCTTCCTCTTTATTCCACAAAATAACCATCATTTTCATCTTCTTCACACAAGAACCTCCATTTGCATTCTACCATCTTCAAATTTCTAGGTCTTTCAATATTTTGACTTATGATCGGGTCCCACTTCGGGCTCCATTGTCTTTATAGATTGAATCATTAAAAGAGCACCTCATGTGGAGTCTGAACCAAAAAGCCTATTCGACCACAATAAAAAAGCTAACTTTTCACCACTCCCGCCTTCCAGTAGTTTAACACCCTTCAAATGTCTCTCATTTTCTCCATTTCAACTCTAACCAAAACCCTTAATTTACTCCTTTAGAACCATCATAAACAAAGGTAAAATCAATACATAAATACAAACCCACTTCACATATAATTAAAATATGTGTCAACATAACAAGAAATTAATTTATTTTTTGAAAAACATCATGCCTTTTAAAGCCCACCCATATAATTCTGACTCATTATCTTTGTTGCTTAAAGCTCTTGCCCTCCCACCACTCTCTTTATCCTCTCTCTCTCTCTCTCCCCGAAACCCCATCAATGTCAAAGCAATCTTCGTAGAACCTAGCACGTCCAATTCCACATGATCCAATTAGCTCACATCGTGGTTGAAGCCTCCAAATAGCCAAAAGTCGCCACCCAAATGCACATCAACAAAGGACCGACACACAAAGATGGATGGTTATGGCCTATAATCATTTCATTTTTCTTTGGTCCTTTCTACTCTAAAGAGTATGAAATGGTGGTATGTGAATGAAGGTTTTTGTGCGACAGAGACAAAGATGGTAATTGCTATATGGAGTACAGGGAAAGATGAAAAGGACGAAAAAGGCAACCTGTTACAACAAAAAATAAACATTTTTTAAAAATATTCAATTTAATTCATAAATAGGTTTTTCCACATGGATAACATGTGTTAACATGTCATACGTGTAACATCCCGGTCAGATATTACTAATTTCAATAAAATAAAACAAAAAAAGTTAATAAAGACGCATTAATTTACACTACTTTTTCCCAAAAACGAGGGAAAATGAAAACATTTATTAACTTGCTTATAATTCAAAATCCACAAAATATAAATGTTAACTACAAGTTCCAAGTCTAATAAAATATGTTTACAAAAACTTTAAAATTCATAAAGCAATGAACTCTAAAAAAGTTTTCCCCAACTAGTCCCTCTCAGGCTCTATGCCTCACCAGAACCACCTGCAACATCATCTGCTCTTGTATAACAAATTACATGATCGTCGTCAAACACAAGTAGATAGGGTGAGCTAATATATATATATATATATATATATATATATATATATATATATATATATATATATATATATATATATATATATATATATATATATATATATATATATATGTATATATATATATATGTATATATATATATACATATATATGTATATACATATATATATATATATATATGCATAATCCATCAAAGGAACTTTATCCCTTGATTCTATACCACATGGCCACCACCATGTTTCCATGTTCTACGTCTTTAGATGATAACCTCAAGATACATTTTTTTGCCACCACCTACAAGCCACAACTTGTAGAACACGTGCGAGAAAATATGCTCTGGACCACACTCCGTAACACCAGGTAGAGTTCCCAATACGAACCATAGTTCGTACTTTTGACACAAGATTAGCACATCACTGGCCATAACCTGTAATTGCTCAATTGAGTTGAGACTCTCTGTGTGAGCCACAACTCGCACACTCACACCAGTAACACTCACCAATCCGAGCCACAACTCAAGGAATGCTTGTGTTCATTCGCCATCTCGAGCCACAACTCAAGAGATGTCATTCCGAGCCACAACTCAAGGAATGCCATGTATTTACCCTCTATCCCGAGCCACAACTCAAGAGATACCATTCTGAGCCACAACTCAAGGAATGATCTAGCAAGTCCATCTTTAAGGTATCACCGAAAGCCTTGTACACCACGCACATCCATGTATACAAGCATCCTGCCCCCTGCTTGGCCATACCATTCTCGACACAACTTAAGGAATGCCACGTGTTTACTCTCTCATCCATGTCAAAAATAACTTTGGTAAAAAGGAACTTATTTCGCATAAGTTAAGATTCGAACACACAACCACCTAATTACAATTCAACCAATTCATGTTTCATGATAATTCTATACATCTATGATTATATTATCATTCATCATATTCAAGCATATTATTATTAAAATGATAAACAATTAAAATAACACACAAATGGCATACATGGGACACGAACCCAAGTCCTCTCAAGATAACCAAGTACTCTCAACCAATTGACGTAGTACTATTCCACATCATAGTTCCAACATTAATTACCATAAAGGTTTCCACTACCCGCATTTATTAAATAATTATTTATTCAATTATTTAAATTTCTCGGGTCTTACATTCCCCCACCTTATAAAATTTTCTTCCTCGAAAATTAGACTTACTTGAAAATAGGTGTGGATAAGTCATCTCCTAGGTTGCCTCGTCCCAGAGGACCTTCACAGTCCGGATCTCCTTCCCTCTATGTTGCTTAACTTAAGAATGCAAGATCATCACTAGTCTAACTCCCACCGTCAAGTCTTCTCGCACCTGAATGTCATCCTCCTCTAGCACATGTGTTGGACTGGTAACTTACTTCCTCAACTATGACGCAAGGAAGACGTTGTGCAAGTTTGCCAGATGCAGTGGCAATGCAATCTCGTATGGTGCTGGACCTATCCTCCGTGTGATCTAATATGGCCAAATGAATCTCGACGTCAGCTTCCTTGACTTGATCGCCCTTTCAATGCCCGCTATCATTGTAACCCTAAGGAATACATGATCTCTAACTTCAAACTCAAGCAATCTCCTCTTTTTATCTGCATAGGATTTCTTACTCTGAGTTACTCACATCCAATTCTGTATCAGCTTCACCTTCTCTGTGGTTTGTTGTAAGAACTCTAGGCCAAGCACCAATAACTCTCCATCTTGCTACCAACATAAAGGAGTTATGCATCTTATACAATAGAGAGCCTCATATGGTGCCATCCTGATGTTGGAGTGATAATTGTTATTATATGTGAACTCCACCAATGGAAGCATCTCACTCCAAGTACCTAGATGATCCTATACACATGTTCTGAGCAAGTCTTCCAGTGACTGAATGGTCCTCTCAAACTTACCATTTGTATGAGGATGATAGACTGAGCTCATTCTCAATTAAGTGCCCAACGTTGCCTGCAATGACTACCAAAATCTCGATGTGAACCTCGGGTCACGGTCTAACACAATAGTAGTTGGTACTCCATGCAACCTGACCACCTCTCTGACGTACAACTCTGCTAGTTTGTCCATGGACATTTTCTAATTAATCGGCAGAAAGTGAGCGCGTTTCGTCAATATGTCTACAATTACCCAGATTGAGTCATGACCTCTTACCAATCTCGGTAGATGTGTTCAATCTTCGCTTTTTGGCACACTAGGCAAGATGCCACAAAATCTACTACATATGTCTTCATACCTGTCCACCAAAAGGATTCCTTCAGATCCTTATACATCTTAGTCATACCAGAATGTATGCTAAGACGAATTTTACAGCCTTCTTCCAGAATCCTCTTCCTCAATCGTGGTCCGCATGGAACACATACTCTGTTCGTGAAGCGTAGAATACCATCCTTGTTTATCTGATAGTCTTTTCCTTTGTCATTGCCTAACCACCCGTCGATCTACTACAAGTCCTGATCCTTACCTTGTTCCACTTGGATCTACTCCAGTAACTCATTAGTGATCTTCAACATGCCATACTAGATATGATTTGAACTCGTCTACATTTCCAGGTTCATATCTCGTAACTTTTCAATCAGTTCTAGCTCCTTCACCATCATGCAGACATATGCATTCTCTTCCTACTTAGAGCGTCTGCGACGACATTGACTTTACTAGGGTGGTATAAAAGCTCAAATTTGTAATCCTTGAGGTACTCCATCTAGTGCCTCTGCCTAATATTTAGCTCATTCTGATCAAACAAGTATTTTAAGCTCTTGTGATCGCTGAACACTTGGAACTGGGAACCATACAAGTAATGCCTCCAAGTCTTAGGGGCAAACAACGCTACAGCTAACTCCAGGTCATGAGTTGGATAATTCTTCTCATGCACCTTCAGCTATCGAGATGCATAAGCCACCAACCGCTTCTCCTACATCAATACATAACCCAAACCCTGATATGAAGCATCAAAATACACTTCAAACGTTTTAGTCGTGTCTGGAATAACTAACACCTGAGCAATAGTCAATTTTCTCTTCATATCCTCAAAACAGGCTTCACACTTGTTTATCCAAGAGAAAGGTTGATCCTTTCTGGTGAGTTGTGTTAATGGACTCACCATTTTGGAGAACCCCTCCACGAACCTCCTAGAGTAACCTTCCAAACCCAGGAAACTTCTCACCCTAATCAATGTCTGCGGACGCTACCAATTTACCAATGTCTCAATTTTTGTTGGGTCCACTACTATTTCTTGGGCTGATATCACATGACCTATGAATTGTACCTCCTCTAGCCAAAATTCACACTTCGAAATCTTCCCATACAACTGATGCTCTCTGAGGATCGCCAACACCACTCTCAGATGGTCTGCATGCTCTTCCCGAACCTTGGAATAAATGAGAATATCGTCGATGAACACCACGACGAATTTGTCCACGTATGGTCAGAAGATCCTATTCATGTAGTCCATGAATATTGCAGGAGCATTCATCACCCCAAATGGCATCACCACATATTCGTAGTGCCTATATCGTTACTTGAAGGTTGTCTTCTGAACGTCCTCTAGTTTGACTAAGATCTGATGATATCCATATCTCAAGTCAATCTTAGAGAACACCGCTACTCCTCTCAATTGATCCAACAAGTCATCAATTCTCGGCAACAAATACTTGTTCTTAATGGTCAACTTGTTCAACTAACGATAGTCAGCACAAAATCTTGAGTTGGCATCCTTCTTCTTAACCAATAGCACATGAGCTCCTTGTAACGCCCCGACTATTATATTAAATAATTATTATTTGATAAAAAGATATGAAATTAATTTTTTTACCATAAGATTTTCCTTGAGAGAATATTAATAATAACATAACTTCATATTCATATATATATATATATATGTAGTTTACATCTCTGTAATTGTTCATGAAATATTACAAAAATATATATTTGTATAATATTAATTTTCTTACATCAGAATAGAAGATTACCTATAATTTTAATATCTCCTCAAGATATTAATAGAAATTATCCATGAGTCAATCTTCAGAAGATCCACCAATAATATCCCGAACAACTTTCACTGAATAGGTTCCTCTTCTGCTCATGCAACAGGTACATATGAAAGAAAAATATGAAAGGAGTGAGGTCTTTATAAGCCTTAAATATCAATCTTAATTAAAACATTGTACAATCATAATTATTTCTTTCTCAAGAATATTAGCCATTTATCGGCCCACAAAAGAGATATATACTCACTACCTAACCTTGGCAATGCCGAGCAGGTATCAGATAGTCCCAAGTTTGGCCTATGAATATCCTAGTCCAGTGCACTATTCTGAACTATCCAGATATTCACCTACTTGGTAAAACTTCCTTAGACCCCACCATGGTCCCTGCCTTTCATCCCACAATGTACCAAACTGTGACTTCCCAAATACAAACACTTTGACACTGGTTTAATCTCAACTTATTGAAACCAGACTTAACTCTTACTTAACTGACATACTCTTGGATATTTTCAAAGGTCATAAAATGTGATGACTATCAAATCATGTCATTGTATAAACTATACACAAAGAATATAAACAACGATAAATGTACATGCAATTTTCTTCCATTCAAGCTCATTGAATAAAATAATATTTACTTTCACTTCACATTTTTTTTAATTATAAAATAGTGATAAAATAAGAATCAAATGAAGAACTTTAAATAAATAATTAGATAAGGATTATAATATTATAAATAAATATAATAATAAAAATATAAATTAAACAAGACCAGCGTGTAACTGGAGATATATTAATTAAAATAAATAAACAGGATCAGTTCATAACCACAGATAAATAAAATAAAATAGGATCAGTGCGAAACTGGAGATAAAATAAAATACAATAAATAAACAGGACCAGTGCATAACTGAAGATTAAATAAAATAAAATAAATAAACAGGACTAGTGCATAACTGGAGATAAATTAAATTAAATAAATAAATAGGACTAGTGCATAATTGGAGATAAATTAAATAAAATAAATAAACAGGACCAGTGCATAACTGGAGATAAATAAAATAAATAAATAAACAGGACCAGTGCATAACTGAAGATAAATAAAATAAAATAAATAAATAGGACCAGTGCAAATCTAGAGATAAAATAAAATAAATAAATAGGACCAATGAATAACTGGAGATTAAATAAAATAAATAAAGAGGACCAATGCATAATTAGAGATAAATTAAAATAGGTAAACAAGATCAGTATACAACTGAAGATAAATTAAATAAATATAAGATGATAGTAAATGAAAATAAGTTAAAGGGAAGTAAATAAAATAATATATGATTCAAAATAAATAAGAGATTAATATAACACCCATGATTTTATCAAGATTAATATAAAAAGAACTTAACCTCACCCCCCTTACCTGATTAGTTGGAGGTACACACTAGTAATACTTCTAGAAGACCAAGATCTCTTTCAAATGTTTTGCTCCAACTTTTTCTCTCTATTTCTTTCTCTCTTTCTCTCTCTTCCCTTCTTTCTTTCTCACTTAACTCACCCTTTCTTTAATTCTTTCTACAATTTTCTCTTTCATGCCATCCTTTTATAAGCAAACCATGTGCAATTTCATTAATGCTAAGATTCTCTTCATTATTAAAGAGATAAGCTTCATGCATTTTTTTTTCTCTTACGTAATCATCATTTGCTCATTTCTTTCTTTCTCTTTCCTATCACATTCACACATACTTAGGTTCAAAGTGATTATTGCATGCATTAAATGCAATCTTATCACTTCTTATTCTCATATTCCTATATTCTTATCTTCTTCTTTTTACTTTATTTATTTATTTTTTCTTTCTTATCTCTTAGATTTAATATTAGAAGATTCCTTTATTATTTTTTTTAACCTATATATCTATGTATTAGTAATTTATATATATTTTTTGATAATATATATATATATATATATATTGTTGTAGTCATTTATTATTATTTTTATTTTACTTATTCTTAATGTTTCTTAAAAACTACTTAATTCATTTCTCAATGTTCAAACTATATCTAGATATAATACAAAACACTAATAAAAACACATGATTTTCTAACTCTTATATTTAGAGGGAAGATAAAGTAAATAATATAATTTATTAAAAGTAGGGATGTTACACTCCCCATGGCGATGAACTTAGTTGGATGAACTTTTTCTCTAACAGATCCTCCATCTTCTTCTTCAGCTCAACTAATTCTACCGGTGCCATTCTATACGGTGTCACGGATACTGGGCTAGCTTCAGGGATGATATCAATGGTGAAATTGACATCCCTACTTGGCGATAATCCAAGCACTTCATTTGGGAAAAAATTGACATACTTGTCTACCATTGGAATGCTTCTAATTTGCTCAATTGTGCTCTTCTTTTCTGCTTGAGCCACTATCATGAAGCAAGTAGCTCCAACTTCCATCTCTTTCAGCGCTTTTTGAGTCAATATCAACTCGAGTCCTTCTATCTCTAAGAATATCACTTTGTGCCATCCATAATCAATAACAATATGGTTGCTTGACAACCTGTCCATCTACATAATCACATCAAGTCCCTCCAAAGGCAAGTAGATGAGATTCACCTTGAACCTGTGGCCTTCCACTTTTATAGGGTATCCCACACATGTAACATCCCGACCGGATATTACGGATTTAAATAATAAAATAAAGAAATAAATAATAAAACTTCATTTATTATAACTTATGTTCCCAAAACGAGGGAAAATTAAAACTGTATAGTAGTAATACATTATCTCAAAACCTCTACTATAATTGAAACATAAAATCCATAATAAAAATCAAGTTTAATAATATAAAATATTACAATTGTTCCAAAACATAATAAAAACTCTGATAAAAATTCTTCTCCCAAGACTAGCCCCGCTCCGTTTCTAGGCCTCACCAGATTCACTTGCAATATCATCTGCTCCCGTGTACTAAACACAAGCAGATAGGGTGAGCTAACAAATTCCACATATATATAAATATTGCACAGTTATATATATCACACAATCACACCAAAGGAATCTATTCCTTTGATCCCATACCACATGGCAACTACCATAATAATCGTGTTCTACGTCTTATAGCGATTTCCTCAAGATGTCTTATTGCCATACCTATCGGCCACAACCGATAGAGCACGTGCGGGAAACCATACTATGGATCATACACAGTAACGCTGGGTGGAGTTCCCATATACGAACATAGTTCGTAACGTCCCAAGACTACCAAACTCGTCAGCTAATTATTGAGGAGGGCAATCCATCCGGAGCCATCCGTACAGGCCATAACCAGCACACTCACACAGGCAACACTCGCCAACCCGACCCACAACTCAAGAGTTCCTTGTGTTCATCCGCTATCTCGAGCCACAACTCAAGGGACGTCATTCCGGGCCACAACAATGGTCCAACAAGCTATTTTAAACTATTTCTGGCAGATGGTTCCTCTATAGGAACCCTAAATTGCCTAAAAGAGGAAAGAATCGTCTGGCGGCAGTTCATCGCCGACCAGACAATTTCTGGAAATTTCCCAGAACCACAACTTTAGTTGGAATACAACAATTCATACATAATCATATCATACTTAGGATGGCAATCAAACTTAAAATAATCAACGCATGAAATTACTTTATTTAGCATGCCAATCGAATTTAAAATAAAGGTAACACGTAAGGTTACTCTATTTAGCATGGCAATCACAATTAAACATACAATTAACGTGTAAAAGCTCCCCTAACCTGGTTTCCTTGCTTAAAACGCAAATGCTAGAGCTCCCTCTTTGATCACCAATGGTCTCCTTAGCACCAACTCAATAAACCTCAATGCCAATTCAATGCATAACCATCAAACCAATTCATATTTCTTTATATTTAATATAATTCTATGATTATATTATCACTCAACATGATCATGCATATTATTAAAAATAATAATAAATTAAACAATTTAATACAATTGGCATACATAGGACTTGAACTCAAGTCCTCTCACACCATCAAGTACTCTCAACCATTTGAGCTAATACTTTTCCACATCATATAAATAAATAATTAATGCCTTAAAAGCTCCCACTACCCGCATTTATTAATTATTTATTTATTTAATTATTTAATTTTTCACGGGTCTTACATTTTCCCCACCTTAAAAAAATTTTGTCCTCGAAAATTGAGCTCACCTAGGAAAAAAATGTAGATAGGATTGCCTCAACTTCCTTTATCTTGAAATTCTCCCTTCCTGGTGCCTACCCTTTTATTTTATCCTTCACCTCATATGTTTCCTCACTTTTCCTTCTGACCTTATCCCTATATTAAGTTGTAGTATCAATTTAACTCTTCCACTCTACTGCACACACATGCGCTGACACCTCTCCTTGTTCTAACTTTTAAATTCAATTTCTCTTACCAAAATTGTAGTGTTAGCCCTAAGAACTTATCCTTGAAAATAACTTTGCCAAACACATTGATTCTGAGTTTCGACTTCACTTTTTAGGCTTAAACAAACCAACTTATTTTTCCTTGCCTACCGAGATATCCTTATGCATACTTGAATCTTTGATAAAGAGATTTTCTCAAAGGCCCTACCCAAGTCTTGCAGAACAAACAGATCAAGTTTGACCTTGATTTTGTAGTCAACCACTACAGATAACACACACATATCACAAAAAACGCAAACATAACAAGAAAGGTATAGGAGAAAAACTCAACCTATCACTTTTTTCTCTTTTACTGAAACCTTTAGAATTAAGAGAGGAAACTATCTCAAATATAGTCATGAGTGTGCACCCTCATCATTCTACCAAGACATTTTCTGTTCTTAATACTTCCAGTTCATAAGTTCCTTTCCTGCGCACCAACGCTTCTTGAAAAGAACCTCTCCCATTGCGCACCAACGCATCGGGAAAGACAAGTAATACCCCTTACCTGCTTGCCAAAACCCGGTAAGAGCATTACTTTCCTTAGGTCTTATAAGCAACTACCCTTGCCTACTCACCAAAACCCAGCAAGAGTATCACTCTTACCTACTCACCAAAACCCAGTGAGAGCGCTGCTTTTACTAAGACCCGTAAGCAACAACTCTTGCCTACTCATCAAAACCTAGCAAAAATATCACCCTTACCTACTCACCAAAACCCGGTTTGAGCGTTGCCTCCCTTGAGACTCACAAACAACAACCCTTGCCTGCTCACCAAAACCCGGCAAGAGCCCACCCCTTACCTGCTCACCAAAACCCGGTAAGAGTGTTGTTTTCCCTAAGCCTTATAAACACAACTCTTGTTTGTTCAACAAAACCCGACAAGAGCCTCACCCTTACCTGTTCACCAAAACCCGGTAAGAGTGTCATTTTTTTTTTCTAAGCCTCACAAGCAACATTTCTTGCCTGCTCAACAAAACCTAGCAAAGACACTGTTTCTAAGCTTAGACATATAGAGTTAAGCACTAGAACTTAGCTACAACACACAAGTTACACCTGAAACGCGTCAAGCTCACTCCCCAAGGCACAAAAATCTTTTGAAAACCATTGCTCTGATACCAAATGTAACATCTCGACCGGATATTACGGATTTAAATAATAAAATAAAGAAATAAATAATAACACTTCATTTATTATAACTTATGTTCCCAAAACGCGAGAAAATTAAAATCGTATAGTAGTAATAAATAATCTCAAAACCTCTACTATAACTGAAACATAAAATCCATAATAAAAACCAAGTTTAATAATATAAAATATTACAACTGTTCCAAAACATAATAAAAGCTTTGATAAAAAATCTTCTCCCAAAACTAGCCCCGCTCCGTCTCTAGGCCTCACCAGATCCACCTGCAATATCATCTACTCCCAGGTACCGCGTACACGATCATCGCCAAACACAAGCAATTGGGTGACCTAACAAATTCCATATATATATATATA
>Ga0214544_1007362_pt1 | contig 19405 bp, 15 predicted proteins | sample CNSS3metaG_FD_160074 | JGI IMG/M metagenome (GOLD analysis project Ga0214544, IMG submission 160074) | Root nodule microbial communities from cowpea collected in UCLA plant growth center, Los Angeles, California, USA - CNSS3 | ecosystem: Host-associated > Plants > Roots > Nodule | place: USA... | reverse complement strand
ATTAATAAAATTATTTTAAAAATAAAAAAAAAACATAAAATTTTTTTTTACCCTTTTTTTTTTTTTTTTTTTTTTTAATTTCAAATATTTTCTGTTAGAATGGAATAGAATGCACCAATTGCAACACAAAAGCGCATACCAAAATACAATCTTTAGATTCAAAGCAATATTCTTTGGCAATCTCAACCGATTAATGTTGATTGTTGGATAAGTTGTAATGACTTTCGAATAGAAAAATTAACTTTTTTATCCATCAAGTTAACTCTAATTTGTCCTTCTTTTGAATCTTTGAGTAGCTTGCAAAAATAAACAGCAATTGATCAATATTGAATCAAAAATTAAAAAGTCGATTGTAACACCCCATTTAAATAAATACCTTAATTAAATGATATGTCACACAGATAATATAAAGACGAGTATAAACACAACTCCTTACAATATCCAAGGTACAAAAGAGAAGACAAGACACACCACGATGTCGATACAAAGTATAGTAAAGAGATTGACAGTAGTACAAAGTAGAAACTTCGAGACAAGATAATACATGGGTCGTAGTCCTAAAAGAAAAGTTCAAGCAAAAATGAATCCAGCTCAAGCAAGCTATGCAGCGGAGTTACCATTTCCCTGTTGGCCACAAGGATGTTTCGCATCTGTTCACATCTAGAACAAACAAAAGGGTAAGCTAGAATAGAAAATAAAACAAACAAAAGGGTAAGCTAGAATAGAAAATGAGTTATCATACAATCACATACAATTTTATAGTTCAAGATGCATAGACCAACTAATCATGTTATGACTTGCAAACAATATACTAAGACTTAGACATGACTCATCCGAATACATATAATTAGTCGGATTCAACGGATGCTTGCACTTGTGGTGACTTTTACTGCTCTACCGAGCTGCTCTACCGAGCTGCTCTACCAAGGTAATTATTCCAGTGTCTCATACCCCATACACAAGGTTAGCCCTTAATAGTTTCAGGCTTCCTGCTACTCTCACCACTCGAATCAGTACGCTCTATGTGAGACTAACTAACTCTTTAGAGTGTCAGGATGAAATCCTTACCTTAAATCCTTACTAAATTATATAAATGGGGCACCACCATAAACTCCCACTAACAGAGATCATGAAATTACGTCCCAACCAATTGAGGCACCACCATGAGGTCTCACCTAGAGACTCATGGAATTACGCCTAACCAATGAGGCACTACCACAAAAGCATCATGAAATTACGTCCTAACCAAACCAACATCAAGCTTCCAACAATCAATATAGAATCATTTATCATGCCAAAACCATGTCACTTTGATAATCAACCATCCCATACAAGTCACATGCCAAGATCGTATTAAACTTATCATTCACAACCCATAAACCATTTCACCCATGCATATTTATTCATGTCATGCTTTTGACATAACAATCCAATCAATCATGTGCCAAACATCCAAGAACAGAAAAACCACAAAATAAGAATGCACCCTCACCCAACTCCTCGTTCAGGTAGAAAGGTCTCGCTCAGGCGAGGGCTCGAGAAGAGGGGAACAGTGGCTTGCGCGTCCTCTCGCTTAGGCGAGACCTCCTCGCCTGAGCGAGATGGGCTCTCGCTCAAAATAGGAGTTCGCCGCCTGAGCGACAGCTCGTGCAACACCTAGGTGGGTTTTCTTATACTCTCGCTTAGGCGAGATCCACTCGCTTGGGCGAGATTATCAGATCTCCGCCACTGTTCGTGCAAGCCAGCATAGAAATCATTCAGTGCAAGGCATAATATATGTTTATATTAACTTAAAAGCCATAAAATCACCCGAGAGCACAAAACAGAACTGATAACGCAGCAGAAACACATTCAAATGCGAACCCTAGCCTCCCTTACCTGGAAAGAGCTAGTAGAAGAGTTCGACACCAACAGTGGAACACAACAACCCATGAACAGATTAACGAGCTAGAAAAAGAATAGTGGAACGAGTTTTAAAATAAGCTTACTACGAAACCCTAATTTGAAATACGAACATACGAATGAAAAAGAGAGATATGAGCTGTAGAATACTTACACGAAGCAAGAAAAGGAGACTAAGCTCACTGGATCAAGATTGGGGTTAAACTCTAGCAGAGCTCTAAGGAGAGTAAAGAAGAGTGTGAGTGTATTGTTTTTGCAAGAATGACAGAAGTGAGAAGAGTTTGGCTGCTTTAAGGGCCTTGGACACCTTATGGGCTAGCCCTTAGGCCCATTAGATTTTGGGGCGACCTTTAAATAGTGGGGCTGAAATAAGAGGGCCTTACATTCTTCCCAACAACAAAAATTTTTGACCTCGAAAATGAAAACTTACTAGGTAAACAGATGTGGATATGACTTTCTCATATCCTCCTCCAACTCCCAAGTAGAGTCACTTGTCCTCCGATCCCTGATGACTTTGACTAGGCTAACTATGTTTCCTCGACGTTCCTCTACTCGACTATCCTCCAAGGCAACTGGTGGTACTTCCATAGAAAGATCCTCCCTGATTTGTACATCCTCTACTTTCAACACATGAGACAGATCAAACACATACTTCCTCAGCTGTGACACATGGAACACCAGATGGAGATTAGCTAATTGAGGAGGCAAAGCAATCTCATAAGCCACCGGCCCAATCCTCCTCGAATCTGATAAGGGCTAAGGAACTTAGGAGAGAGCTTCCTTGAGCGGAGAGCCCTTACCACACTAGTGGTTCAGGTCACCCTTAAGAACACATGATATCCGACCGCGAATTCCAAAGGTCTCCTCCTACGGTTTGCATACGCCTTTTGCCTACTCTGAGAGGTCTGCATCCTATCTCTCACCATCCTCACTTTCTTAGTGGTTTACTCCAACAACTCTGGCCCAACCAATACTGTCTCCACATCCTAATACCAACATAAGAGAGTCTTACACTTCCTACCATTAAGAGCCTCGTATGGCGCCATGCCAATGCTCGCATGAAAGTTGTTGTAGTTGAATTCTATCAAAGGTAGTACTTCATCCCGAGCACCCAGATGATCCAGTACACACGTCCTCAACAAATCCTCAAGCGACTGAATTGTTCTCTCGGATTGACCATCAGTTTGGGGATGATAGACTGAACTCATAGTCAACTTGCTTCCGAAAGCACTTTGCAAGGTCTGCCAAAACCGCGATGTGAATCGTGGATCCCTGTCCGATACAATGCTCGAGGGCATTCCATGCAGCCACACAATTTCCTTAATGTACAACTGGGCCAACTTGGCCATGAACATCCTCAAATTCATCGCCAAGAAATGGGCACTCTTAGTGAATCGATCCACTATAACCCAGATGGTGTCATGCCCCCTAAAAGTTCATGGCAAATGGGTCATGAAATCCATTGAGATGCTATCTCATTTCCACACTAGTATTTCCAATAGCTGTAGAGTCCCGCCGGGTCTCTGATGCTCCACCTTTGCCTTCTAACATGTCAAACAGGTTGATACAAACTGTGCAACATCCTTCTTCATTCCCTGCCATTAGAAGGTCTCCTTGAGATCTTGGTACATCTTAGTCTTGTCAGGATGCAAGCTAAGATGACTCTTGTGCCCTTCCTCAAGGATTAATCTTTTCACCTCAGTATCATCTGATATACACACCCTACCTTGAAACTTCAGTATGTCATCATTACCCAAAGCAAAATCCTTTGCCTCTTCTGACCCAAGCTGCACTGTAACTCTGTTTAGACTGGCATCCAACAACTGTCTTTCTCTGACTAAATCCAGGAAGTCTCTAGATATAGTCAGGTTACTACATCTAATAAATTCGGATTCCAACTCCACCTACAACTTCATATCCCTGAACTTCTCCAACAATTTCACCTCCTTGATCATAAGGTGTGCAATATGTACAGTCTTTCTACTCAAGGCATCAGCCACTACATTCGCCTTCCCTGGATGATATAGGAGCTCAAAGTCATAATCTTTCAGGGATTTCATCCACCTCCTCTGTCTCATGTTCAACTCCTTCTGATCGAATAAATATTTGAGGCTCTTGTGGTCGCTGAACACACGAAACTGGGCACTGTAGAGATAGTGCCTCCAAATCTTCAAGGCAAACACAATAGCCGCCAACTCCAAGTCATGAGTTGGGTAGTTTCTCTCATGCACTTTGAGTTGCCTCAAAGCATATGTCACCGATTTCTTTTCTTGTATCAAAACACAACCAAGTCCAAGGTGAGAGGCATCACAATAAACCTCAAAGAGTTTACCAACATCCGGGATAACCAATATTGGAGCACTCGTCAATTGTCGCTTCAGCTCTTGGAAACTACCCTCACACTTATCCGTCCAAGTGAAGGGTTGGTCCTTTCGGATAAGCTGTGTCAGAGGCGCCATTATCTTGGAGAATCCTTCTATGAATCTCCTATAGTAGCCAGCTAAACCCATGAAGCTCCTTATCTCCGTCGCTGACTTGGGACTTTCTCACTTTATCACTGCCTCAACCTTTGCTGGATCTGCTGCAATGCCCTGTGCAAATATCACATGACCCAAGAATTGCACCTCATCCATCCAAAATTCACACTTAGACAGTTTAGCATATAGTTGCTTCTCTCTCAGGACGCTAAACACCAATCTCAAGAATTGCACCTCATCCATCCAAAATTCTCAGGTCCTCTTGGGTCCTGGAATAGATAAGTATGTCGTCTATGAAGACTTCGACAAACTTATCCAAGAATGGTCTGAAAATCTTGTTCATGTAGTCCATGAACACCGCCGGAGCATTGGTCACACCAAAAGACATAACCACGTACTCATAGTGTCCATATCGGGACCAGAAGGCTGTCTTCTGTACATCATCCACCTTCACTAGAATCTGATGGTATCCCTACCACAAATCAATCTTTGAGAACACTGATGACCCATGCAACTGATCCATCAAGTCGTCAATTCTCGAAAGGGGATATTTGTTCTTGATGGTCATCTTGTTTAACTATTTGTAGTCCACACATAGACGTGAACTTCCATCCTTCTTCTTTTTCTTCACCAACATCACTAGTGTTCCCTAAAGTGAAGCACTTGGTCGTATGAACTGTTTCCTCAATAACTCCTCTATCTGACTCTTGAACTCTACCAACTTTGCCGGAGCCATACGGTATGGAGCCATCGACACTAGACCAGTTCCAGGCACCAAGTCAATTGAGAACTCCACATCTCTATTGGGAGGCAACCTTGGTACTTTCTCTAGGAACACGTCCTCAAACTCATGTACTACGGGTATAATCAGTGTCCCTTCCTCCTTCTCTACCTCCAAATGAGTGGAAATTATGAAGCATTGCGCGCCACTTTGAATCTCCTTCATGACCCCTTGGGAAGATAACAACTGAGGCTCCTCTAAGTTGGGAAACAACAGCCTCTTCTCTCGGCAATCTATAAAAATGCAATTGATAGAGAGTCAATTCATCCCCAAGATCACCTCCAACTCCTGTAGAGGTAAACAGATCAGATTTATTTTGTACCTGTGACCCTCTACCTCCAAGATCACCTAGCACACAAGGACGATGTCCTGACCAAACCCAACGCCGAAGTAGATACTACCAGTTCACACTACAGCTCACACACCGCAGACCTAACTTTTTCACACAAGCATTTGACACAAAAGAGTGTGTTGCTCCAGAATCATACAACAGGCAACAAGACATACCAGCTATCATGCAACTACCCATAACCAGCTTACATGAGCCAACTGCCTCTGCTCCTGTCATCGCATACACTCGACCTGTTGCCTGAGGCTTGTTGCTCCTCGCCTAAGCTGATTTTGCATAGGAGTCTAAACTAGAGCATGAGTCACTACCCTCGCAAGGGTGGGACAATCCTTGCCAAAGTGGTCTTCCTTGCCATAGTTGTTACATCTACGATAACCCTCCATACGTGGGCAAACGTTCCTCAAATGAGAGCCCCCACACTAGAAGTATTGAACTCTGCCCTACTGTGTGGGAAAGTTCCTAGACCCTGACACTGGTGATAAGGTCTGTCATAAGGCTTTCTCCTCTCCTCATGTCTTGGTTTGGACCCAGATGGCCCACCAATCCTCTGTTGTTGTGAGCGTTGACCCTCTACCTTATTCTTCATCTTCTCCATCACCCTGACCTTCTCTACTAGGACAGTAAAATCCTTGATGGATAGTGGAGCTACCATCAAGCGAATATCGTCGTGGAGACCATTCTCGAACTTACGACATCTCCACTCTTCATCGAGTGGCAAGGTGTAGAAGCGGCTGAGATGCTTGAACTTCTCAACATATTCTGTCACGGTCTTGCTTCCTTGTGTTACTGGAGGAACTCTACCTCCTTGGCATATTTGACGCTATCTAGGAAGTATTTAGAGAGAAACTTCCCCCTGAAGGTCTCCCAAGTAACCAGCTCACCTCTTTCTTCCATAATGGATTTCATGTTGATCCACCAATGTTCTGCCTCGTCGGTGAACATGTACACCGCAAATGCTAGTCTGTTCTCAGCGAGGCACATCTATGCATCAAATATTCTCTCTAGGTCCTTCAGCCATTGTTCTACGACTTCTGGACTAGTCTTATCGTTGAATTTCACTGGATGGTGCTTCAGAAAGTCCTTTAGACTCCACTCCCTAACTGCAGGTCGTGGCTTAAGACCAAAGACATGTGCAACTGTCCTGTTCTCTTCCAGCTACAGGAGGGCTTCCATATGCTGCCTATGAGCATCCTTAATAGCTACTCTTGCAGCCTCCATCTGCTGCATCACCAGTTGTTGTTGCTCAAGCGACGCTGTCAGTCACTGCATTGATGCCTCATATTGCTGCATCATAGTTGTACTCTGTTGGGTCATCGCCGCCATCATGGCTTCTATTGCTTTGGCGATATCTGGTACATCGCCCTAAGAGGATTGAGAAGTCCTACGAGAGCATGCCATAATCACTGGCATACAGGAAAACTATAAGTTAGACTAGATAAGACATGAACTTAACTAAGGAAACTCAGAAAGACACAAAGAAAGCTAAGTGAACATCCAAGTCCACAGACTCTAAGGATTGACCACTTTGATATCATAAATGTAACACCCCATTTAAATAAATACCTTAATTAAATTACATATCACACAGATAATATAGAGACAAGGCCCTAGAGTATAAACACAACTCCTTACAATATCCAAGGTACAAAAGAGAAGACAAGGTACACCACGATGCTGATACAAAGTATAGTATAGAGATCAATAGTAGTACAAAGTAGAAACTACGAGATAAGATAATACATTGGTTGTAGCCCTAAAAGAAAAGCCCAAGAAGGCTATATATAGTGGAGTCACCATTTCCCTGTTAGCCACGAGGATGTCTCACATCTGCTCACATCAATAAATTGATGATCATCACAAAAAGAGAGAACCACACAAGCAAGACATACAACAAACAAAAGGGTAAGCTAGAATAGAAAATGAGTTATCATACAGTCACATACAATTTTATAGTTCAAGATGCATAGACCAACCAATCATGTTATGACTTGCAAACAATACACTAAGACTTAGACACGACTCATTTGGATACATATAATTAGTCGGATTCAGCGGATGCTTGCACTTGTGGTGGCTTTTACTGCTCTACTGAGCTAATTATTCCAGTGTCTCATACCCCATACACAAGGTTATCCCTTAATGGTTTCAGGCCTCCTACTACTCTCACCACTCGAGTTAGTACGTTCTAAGTGAGACTAACTGACTCTTTAGAATGTCAGGATGTAATCCTTACCTTGAATCCTAACTAAATTATATAAATGGGGGGACACCACCATGAACTCCCACTAACAGGGGTCATGCAATTACGTCCCAACCAATTGAGGCACCACCATGAGGTCTCACCTAGAGACTCATGGAATTAGGCCGTAACCAATGAGGCACTACCACGAAACCATCGTGGAATTACGTCCTAACCAAACCAACAGCAGGCTTCCAACAATCAATATAGAATCATTTATCATGCCAAAACCATGCCACTTTGATAATCAACCATCCCATACAAGTCACATGCTAAGATCGTATTAAACTTATCATTCACAACCCATAAACCATTTCACCCATGCATATTTATTCATGTCATGCTTTTGACATAACAATCCAATCAATCATGTGCCAAACATCCAAGAACATAGAAACCACAAAATAAGAACGCACCCTCGCCTAGCTCCTCGCTCAGGCAGAAAGGTCTCGTTCATGCGAGAGGGTCTCTCGCTCATGCGAGATGGTCTCTCGCTCAGGCAAGCTTCTTTCGCCTAAGCGAGGGTTCGAGAAGAGGGGAACAGTGGCTTGTGCGTCCTCTCGCTTAGGTGAGACCTTCTCGCCTAAGCGAGATGGGCTCTCGCTCAAAATAGGAGCTCGCCGTCTGAGCGACAGCTCGCGGAACACCTGGGTGGGTTTACTATCGCTTAGGCGAGATCCACTCGCTTGGGCGAGATATCAGATCTTCGCCACTGTTCGTGCAAGCCAGCATAGAAATCATTCAGGGCAAGGCATAATATATATTTATATTAACTTAAAAGCCATAAAATCACCCGAGAGCACAAAACAGAACCGAAAACGCAGCAGAAACACATTCAAATGCGAACCCTAGCCTCCCTTACCTAGAAAGAGCTAGTAGAAGAGTTCGACACCAACAACGGAACACAACAACCCAGAAACAAATTAACGAGCTGGAAAAAGAATAGCGGAGTATATATCCATATTAAATATTGGGGCGGCCCTTAAATATTGGGGCTGAAATAAGAGGCCCTTACATCGATGAACAGAAGTATATATCCATATTAAATGCTAAATTCTTATAATACCTTTGGTAGTTAAAGTAATCATTATCAAAATATGAACTGTAATAATTAAGCAAACTCAATCAACTGATGAGTTAAATCATCCTACAAATAAGGAAGCCCAAAAAAGTCAGCAAGTAACACGCATTAAAATTTTTACCCCAAATGATATCAGTCAAGAAGATGTAAAACACGAAAAATCTTGAAAAATATTCAAAAAATTTAATCATTTAAACACATGCTAGAAACATTTAAAAATCATCTTCCGAAAAGGTTTTACACTTTGAGTGCATGAAAGCCATCAAGCGGAAAGAAGCAAAAGAAGAACAACCAAATATCAACGAAAAAGTTAAGAACTTTAAAATGTAATCATTTAAACACATGATAGAAACGTTCAAAAACCATCTTCCAAAAAGATTTTACAATTCGAGTACATGAAAGTCATCAAACAAGAAAAGAAAAAAGAGGAAGAACCAAGAATCAACTAAAAAGTTAGGAGCTTTAATAAATAGAAAAAATACATTAATCAAATCAAATAATAAATCGTAAAATGTACTTTATACGTTCTATTTTAATATCCAAACATCATATCCCTAGCAATATATATATATATATATATATATATATATATATATATATATATATATATATATATCAAACATTTGACCACCACAAACGATAAACAAACGGAAGAACATAAACAAATATTAAAAACATAATACTAAAATACATACATGGTCAAAATCAATGTTTTTCAGAAAATTTTTCTATTTTTCATCTTTTGTTCTTCATTGAAGTTTCAACTTTCTACTCAAATAAATTATGTATATTTTGAGGATTAAATTTTCAATTGTACCTAGTTATTTTAACTTAAGTTGATTCTTTATATTTTATTAAATTTATAATTTTTGTATGTATATATTAATTATAAAAATTCTTAATTTAATGCATATTATATTTTGCTATGTATTTTAGCTTCAGTTCTGTATATCTTTTACTCTTCATTTAGGAGTAGTTAGCGAGATTAATGGATAAACTAACTACCCAAAGAATGTAGGTGCGTACAGTAAATTTAGGGTGCAGCAAACAAAAAGCTTAGTGCTATTTTTGGGTAACTTATTAAGAAGATTTAAATAAAATAGTAGCCCACACAAAAGAGGGTTGGGTTGAGTACAGGGCTGGAGGAGTTTTGTGAAAATTATGTTTCCTTTTTCTGCTTATTCATGATATATTTTAAATTATTCTCTGCCACCATTTACCAAACTATAAATAATGCAATCATAATATATAATATTATGTAGAATAACATTTTATCCATGTGAACATTTTTTTTCTTCATTATTTAATCATAATATAATTTCCTTTGTATATCCTTGTTGTTTAAATTTTACTTAAATTTTAAATAACTAGGCAGGATCCGAAAACATTATTACAATACAAAATTAGTAACATTAGTAATATTAAATTGTGTTTATATATATATATATATATATATATATATATCTTATTTTTATATTATTATTTATCTAAATTTATGGAGTATAATCTTATTTAGGCTGATATTTAATGGTTGAGAACCTATTTTGTATTGATTTTATATTTTAAAAATTTACTTATCTCAAACAAGTCCTTTGAAACCTGAAATGATGTTATTCTCTTGATATATAGATATTATTCTACTCATCTATTCACATCAATTTAATGTTAAAGTGTTACAACTGAAGCTGTAGTTTTTTGTGTGCCCTACAATCTTTTAAGTTAGATTTAACCTTTACATTTTAATGTGAAATTCAAATCGGTTTATGTCTCATATATTAATATAAGTTTGATTTTTAAACTTTAAAAATAAATAAATATAGTTATTATAATTGGGATGTGTCAACTTTTTTTCTGCCTATCAACTATATTTTAGAATGACATTTAAATACATTTAAGTTGTTTACATTATTTGTGACATGTTTAAATTCAAATATCATATTTAAATACGTTTAACAAATCCAACAAAATTGTAAGATTTGAAAACTAAAATATACGATTTTTTAAATTTGAGAATGAAAATTTAGAACAGATTTGAAAACCAAAATATACGATTTTTTAAATTTGAGAATGAAAACTTAGAACAGTGACGAATTCTAATTTCATATTCAAATTTATGGACGGAAAACATATCTAACTCCTTTAAGTTATGATAATAAAAGATAATAATTATTCACCAAAAGTACATAAATTTAAGGATTTTTAAAATTGATAAATCACTTATCTTCCTTTTTATTGTTTTACTGTACAGATTGTGTATAATAACCTTTTTTTTTAATTTTAAAAATAGTATATAAATGTAACATTTTTCAATACTAAAATTAAGTTGAAACAAACATTATTTGCTTATAGGAAACATTGCATGATAAACAACTGCAACTGATCTCTATGAGTCATTCAGTAAGTCTCATTCTGGATCTATCGTTATGAGTACTGATTCTCTAAGTCTTCCTACTACGATGATTTACATATTAATATCATGTTGGTTATTGAAAATATAACTTTTAGTCTCAATTTCGTTTTTTATATTACAACTTGATGATAAAATGATTTAAAAAAAAGTTAGTATCAGAGCACACTTGTTCTTCTTTTATCAATTAAAAGTTAAATATTCTATGTCCTATCTTTTAAGATTAAATTACTGATGTCTTACAAATTTAAGATTCTAGTATATTTATCTATTTTATAAATACCATAATATTAATTTTTTTTTTGAAAAAATAAAAGAATAAGAAATGTTGCATTGAATTTAGGAGATCCAATATATTATCTGAATGACATAGAATTGTTGACAATTTTTTTGATGATGAGAGAGCATGGTACCTGCACTTGCAGGCTGTTGTTTTCAACAATCATGTTGAAAAGGCCAAAGATCTCCATTGCAATCATGTAGAATGATTAATTTTAGTTTAAAAAAAATCAGTTAAAAATTGACCAAAGTTAGTATCAGTGAATCATCTTGCAAAAGAGATCTCCAATTCTTTGTCAATATTATATCACTTAATATCAGTTAGGATAGTTATTTAAAAGAATATATCAAAGACATTTCTCATTCACCGATCACTATTCCCAAATTAATAAGTTAGACTTAAAACTATACTTTAAATTACATAAAATTTTATTTTAGATCTTTTAAAAAATATAGAAGAATATATATAAGGGATCAACTATATTTTTAATCCCTTAACTATAATACGAAATTGAAATTTATTTATTTAAAACTTTGATACATTTTGATTCTTAAATTTTAAAAATAAATGGGTATAGTCATTTTTTGATGCTTGTATTTGAGTGTTGTTTATACTCTGTGACACGTTTTTGTTTTAATATATGTTAGAAAACACATTTAATGTAAGACCCACTTTTTCTGCATTATGATATAAGGGCCTAGCCTTGTCTGTTGGGCCTAGGGCCATCCCACCAGCCCTTGTCCAAAGGCAAGGAGACCTTTCATTCCAACCCTAATTCATTTTTGGTGTCTCATTTTCTAGAAACGGATTAGCTTCCTCCTCCCTCTTACAACTACAAACATGAGTTCTTCTAGGACAATATCGAAACACCCACTATTTCACTCGAATGTCTCTCCGGGTAAGTTGAGCTTGGACTTTACCCCTTCCTTTTCATTCCAATGTCTGGGTTCTACCTTGGGTTGAATTTGAAACCTTATGTTGGTAGCTTGAGCGAGGATTTCCTCTCGCTTGAGCAAGAGCTCCTTAGCCCGAGCGAGATTGACAGAGTTAGTTGAATATGTGTATGTTTCTAATGATTGGTTGGTTTATCGCATTAAAAAAATTTAAGTATGATGCCCTGTATGTTCTATATGATATAATGGGACTGGAATTGATGAGCTTGGTATGAATAAATTCATGAATCATGGTTGGTTGGTTGGTTGGATATTGGCATCAGATTGTTATGCTTGATAAATTTGTGGTTGGTTGGAGAGACATGGCTATGGTATGAGATTGACATAATTCCATGAAACTCTTAGTGAGATTTCATGGTGGTGTTGGATGTGATGGACGTAATTCCATGAATTTCTTGGTGAGATTTCATGGTGATGTCGTAGTGTATATAATTAGGTAAGGATTGCATCCTGAAACTCTAAAGAGTCAGTTAGTCTCACGTAGAGTGGGCTGACTCAAGTGGTGAGAGTAGTAGGAGGTCCTATTCTTTAGCAGGATAATAGCCTTAAATGTTTGAAGGCTAACCTTGTGCGCAGTAGGGTGAAATCCATTGGCAATGACTCTGCAGAGTAGTAGAGGCCACCACAAGCGCATGCATCTGGTGAATTTGACTGATTATATGTATCCAGATAAATTGAGTCTTACAGTCTTGCTTGTTTGCTATCACATGCTTGGATGATTGATGTGTACTTGATTTTAAATTGCATGCTTAATTGTATGGTAAAGATCTTTTTACTCTAGCTTACCCTCTTGCTTGTGTTTATCTTCTTGTGTGGTTTTCCTTTTTGCAATGATCACCAATTCCTTGGTGTGAGCAGATATGGGAACCCTTAGTGATAGTAGTGACGATGGGAATGCTGCAGCGTAGTTGGTCATGAATCGATGTTGGGCTCACTATTGAGCTCATGTTTGAAGAATTTTTGTTATTTTGTAATCTCTTGCTCTATGAGTAAGCTTTATGGACATCTGTTGAACTTTTATTTTTTGTCCTGACATTGTGTAGTGTCTCTACTTCCCTTGTTGGTATATTTGGATGACCGTAAAATCTTTTATACTTTAAGTCTCGTGCTCTTTAGATATTATAAATGATGCGATGTTTTATTTAACTAGATTTATCTATTAAACGAGATGTTACATTTAACATATCAATTTTTTTTAAAAAAAATTAGGTTAAAATAACTATATCCATTCATTTATAAAATTTAAGAATTAAAATGTATCAAAATTTCGAATAGAGACAAGTTTCAATTTCACGTTATATTTTAGCGACTAAAACCATCATATTTTAGAGATAAAAATATACTTAACCTATATATAAATAACATGAGGTGATACAAATATGTAATGAAAAAAAACACACACACACAAGGGTATATAAGTGAAAAATAAATTTAATCTTATAAATTACTTTTTGTTGAATTGAGTTAAATTCCTGAAAGTATATTTAAAGTTTAGAGAGAAAAAATAATACAATTTTTTTAGAACGTATTTAATATATTTTGAAATTTTATAAAACACGCATTTTTATTTTTAAAGTTTTCATTCTCAAAAATTTCAGTGATGAGGCTGGGCTCTTTTAAAAGAAAACGTTTATTATTGATTAATGGTGTAATAAGCACATGCAAAAGATGGAGATTGATCCGAGTCGATGAAGTCTAAAGAAGAAACTTTTCATTACAATCACACCAACTTATTCCCTAAATTAATGGAGGAGATATTAAGAGTACTCTTGTGAGAACATAAAGTACCAAAGTTTTTATTTTCTTTTTTCTAGTGCATTTGGGTGGGTACCTTTTACCTATTTTATATGATACTTATTTGCCTCATGGAAAAAGTAAAGTGTTCACATTAAAATACTGTGTCTACACTGCAATATATCCTCAGTCAATGGACACAGGATTCAGAATTACACGTGATAGTTTTTTTTTTTTTTTTTTTTTTTTCCTTTATATACAAGTGTAGTGGAATATAAACTAAATAAAAGTTAGTACTTTAATATAACTATACTCATTCAGTGCCCTTCAGATTGGAAGATCACAACTAAGGGCATCATAGCATATTGATGAATTGAGACTTCAAGAGGAAATATGTTGAAATATAATCTTAGGTTAGACACCATGTGAGAATGTAATGATAATTTATGCTTGACCTTTATAGATTATATATATATATATATATATATATATATATATATATATATATATATATATAATTATATGGTTTTTTTAGTTAGACTAACTTATAATTGTTAGAAATAAAAAAAAAGATTTGTGTCTGATTTCTTTAGGTCAAATGTAAATCTATTTTAAACTTCCAACAACAGGTCTGTCTCCATCTGATGGAGATGTGACAATAAATAATAACAAGGATCCACTTAAAGAACTTGGAGGACCTATGACAAGATCTAGAGTAAGGAAAGCAAAAGAAGCTCTAGAGCAAGTGTTATCAATATTATTTGAATACAAGCCCAAGTTTGAATGAGAAAAGACCAAAGTTGTAAATTGCATCATGGCCCAAATAAAGGAGGACTAACGAGCCACATTGATGCAATTTCTTTTATTTAAATAAGGGCTCAATATTTTGTAAATTTGACTGACCAAATTATATTTTGGGTTAACCAATTAGTAAGCTTTAGTTTTGCTTTAATTTCAAGTTGTAATAAGGGCCCATATGACAATTTAAAACCAGCCTTTGAAAGACCAAAAGTACCTTGCTGAATATTTTTGGATGACTTTTGGCTGCCACAATTTCAATTACAATCAACCATTAAGCAGTGGACCACTATTAGCTTGAGTGGATTATTATTAGCTCTAGTGGGATATAATGACAATTAATGAGTCTTTTGTAATTCTAATGGTTAAAGCTCTTATATAAGTTGAACCATTTTTTATCAATGAAATCAAGTTAAGTTTTGTTCAGAAATTATATTTTCTATCTAATAGTGAGAGTGATTCTCCTAGTTCTTGAGTGATTCAAGGACCCTTGGTTGTATCAAAGGACTTTTCTGTCCTTTGTGTGTTTCCTCCTTTGGAAAGAGTGATTCTTTCCTTCCACTTTTATATTCACCTCTTATTTCTTTCTTCTTCACCCAATTTTGCAAACAGAATACCCAATTCTGCCAAAAAAAAAATATCTCGTGGTCATAATTGGTTCTAACCGTAAAGATCCTGAGTCAGCCCTTGTGCAATGAGATTCACATCATTTGATATTCAGACCTTCGATTTAAGATTTTGAACGTCAAATTGGTAACATCCTTCTTTCTATCTTATTTTACCAATTCATTACCTTATTACTCGTATTATTTACGTTTGTGTTGAATCATTGCAAAAGTTAGGCCTTTGTGAAAATTAAAAAATAAAAAATAGTTACTGCAATTCGTAATTGTACTGAAAGTGATAAAAAATAAAATTGGGTTGAATGATTCGTGCACATATTAGAGAACTATTTTTTGTTGTGGCCATAATATCTTGAATTGCCTAAGAACCCAAGGAGAATTTGAGTGGTAAAAGGTAAGAGTGTCTCATTATAGTAAAAGTCAATCTGTGGGTGCAAACACTTGAATGGGTGAGAAAATTTTCAAACACCATATATATATATATATATATATATATATATATTTTGTTCTTGTTAACTTGATCTATTTGTTAAAAATGGTAGAAAGGAATGATATTCATATGCAAATTGCTGCATTATCTCAACATTTGGAGAGGTTGATGAAACAACAAGAAGATGAGTTTCATGATAGGTTGGATCAAATAGAGAATAAAACCCCACCAAGAGGAGGAGGGGGAGGGCCACAAAGGAATTAAGGGAGAATAGAAGGAGTAAGGTTGAATGTGCCACCTTTCAAGGGGAGGAGTGATCCTGAAGCTTACTTGGAGTGGGAGCTCAAAATTGAGCATGTATTTTCTTGCAATAATTATAGTGAGGAGCAAAAGGTAAGTCTTATAACAGTTGAATTTTTTTTATTATGCTTTAATTTGGTGGAACAAGTTGCAAAGAGAGAGCATTAGAGATGAGGAGCCTATGGTGGACACTTGGGCTGAGATGAAAAAGGTCATGAGGAAGCGGTATGTACCTTCTAGCTTCGACATGGACTTAAAATTGAAACTACAAATACTTTCTCAAGGAAGCAAGGGAGTGGATGAGTATTATAAGGAGATGGAGATTCTTATCATCTAAGCCAAAATTGAAGAAAATTCCGAGGTAACTATGACACTTTTTCTTAATGGATTAAATCATGATATTAAAGATGTTGTTGAGTTGCAGGAGTTTGTGGGGATGGAAGATCTTTTGCATAAGGCCATACAGGTAGAACAACAAATTAAAATAAAGAGTACAACAAGAAAGAATTCTACCAATTTCAATTCTTCAAACTAGAGGGATAGAGTAAAGAAAGAAGGTGTTGCCTCCTCTAGCAATTCAGCACTTTCTAACGAAGGAAAAACAGTTCAATAGAAACCTGAACATCCACCAAAGAGGACTAGAGAAGTGAAATGTTTTAAATGTTTAGGCATGGGACATTATGCGTATGAATGTCCTACAAAGAAGACCGTTCTTCTTAAGGATAATGGGGAATACATAAGTGATTTTGATGATAATGATGGAGAGGAAGAGGAGAGTGATGGAGAGTTAAAAGCTAATGAAGGATAGTTGTACATGACTAGGAGTATGCTGGGAAGTAAAGTCAAGGTAGATGATGCATCTCAAAGAGAGAATATTTTTCATACAAGATGTTCAGTTAATGGTAATGTATGCTTGCTAATCATTGATAGAGGAAGTTGTACCAATGTGGTGAGTTCAAGATTAGTGTCAAAGATGAATATGGAGACTAAACCACATCCTAGGCCATACAAACTTCAATGGCTTAGTGAAGGAGAAGAAGTCCAAGTGAAACAACAAGTTGAAGTCTCTTTCTCCATTGGGAAATATGAAGATAAGATCTTCTGTGATGTGGTTCCCATGGAGGCTAGCCATATTCTTTTGGGAAGATCATGGTAGTATGGCATCAAAGTCATTCATGATGGCTTTACTAACAAAATCTCAAGTTTCAGCGAAATGCGTGAATTTTGACCAATTTAGTCCTTCATCTTTCGAAATGCGTGAATTTAGTCATTTTAACAAAATTTTGTTAGATTTATCTGACGTTTTAAGCGCATTTCATGATACTATTTAAATTATTTACACTGTTTGACACATTTTGGCTTCATTGTTAAGTTAAATACTATCATGAAATGTGCTTGAAACGTCAAATCAACTTAACAAAATTTGGTTAAAATGACTAAATTCACGCATTTTGAAAGATGAATGACTAAATTGGTATAAAGTTTTGATGAGGGACTAATTCCAAAATTCACTGAAACTTGAGGGACCAAAAACATATTTAACCCTATAATAATTTATTAAATTTTTAAAAATTAACCATTACTTTTACAAGTTTTTATAAAATCGGTTATCTCTGCTTCTTCTCTTCTTCTTTATTTATCAATGATTATTTTTTCATCTGTTCTGATATACTTCACTTTATATTTAATAAATATAATTTGTTTATATATTAACTTAATAACATTACAATATTATCATCTACTAATATTATAATTTTAGTTTATATACTAACTTAATAACATTTTAGTTTAAAAAATGCATACACACAGGCGCGATAGCGCCTGTGTTTACGCTAGTACACTAATAAAAGTTATAATACATCACTTGATCAAAATAACACAGAGAACAAATAATAAACACAATAATAAAATTTTGACATAGATTTTGTATCTTTTGAACTTCAATATATGTTGGATAGTGAGAAAAAAATATTCATAGCAATTACATTAAATTTTTATATTGTAGTAAATAAAAGTTATTTATACAATTAAAGTGAAAAAATTACAGTATGATTAATAATGAGTTATAAAATAAAATAAAATAGATAGAATATATCGAAATATTATTCTACATGATGAAAATAAACAATAAATAAAAATTTTAAAAAACTAACAAATGTGTGTTTTAGAAATAATTTGAGAGACTATCAAAAGAAATCGCACAAAGGAAATCAAATGTATAATTAAGGTATGATATGATGAAAAATACTTTAGAGAACAAATTATTAAATTATGTTTGAAGTGATTAAAATTAAATAGAAATATCATTAGTGCCCAAAACATTTGTCACTAAATTACAAATAAATTAGTAATTAAATTGGTCACTAAATCAAGTACCGATTCGATCATTGAATCGGTCACTAATTTAATCATTGATTCATACAATAAATCAACTACTACCACCAATGACGAAAAATAGTGATTGATATGGGTTAATGACTAAATCAATCACTATTTCATATTTTTCTTTTAGTGAATTATCATATATTATTCCTAAATATCATTATATATATAATTTTAACCACTTCAAACATAATTTAAAGTGAAAAAATTACAGTATGATTAATAATGAGTTATAAAATAAAAAATAATTAGATAGAATATATCGAAATATTATTCTACATGATGAAAATAAACAATAAATAAAAATATTAAAAAACTAACAAATGTGTGTTTTAGAAATAATTTGAGAAACTATCGAAAGAAATCGCACAAAGGAAATCAAATGTATAATTAAGGTATGATAAGATGAAAAATACCTTAGAGAACTAAGAAAACTTTTCAAATATCAACATATATACTTGAAAAATAACGAAAATTATTTTAATGAAACAAAAGAGTTCTTCAAATTAAACAAAAATTAATAAGAATAAGTAAATAATTTGTTTTATATTACCTTAAATTGAGAGTATAAACATTCTCATGTGAAAGGAAAATATATAATAAATAAAAATATTAAAAAATAATAGAAATATTCAAATGTGAGGCATAAAATTTTTTTAATTAACATAC
>Ga0214544_1007360_pt1 | contig 19408 bp, 11 predicted proteins | sample CNSS3metaG_FD_160074 | JGI IMG/M metagenome (GOLD analysis project Ga0214544, IMG submission 160074) | Root nodule microbial communities from cowpea collected in UCLA plant growth center, Los Angeles, California, USA - CNSS3 | ecosystem: Host-associated > Plants > Roots > Nodule | place: USA... | reverse complement strand
GGTGGCATTTTTGAAAATTTGAAAACTGGGCTGCCTTATATGCTTCGGTTCATTTGTAACCGAGGCCTAAAGCCCCCTTTATTGCCTCGGTCCTTAAAGACCCGAGGCCAAAAGCCTGACGAAATTGTAAAAATGCCACCGCCTCCTTATAGGCTTCGGTTCAGCTGTAACTGAGGCCTATAAGGCGAAGTAAAATGTCAAATCTGCACTAGTGCATTTTTGGAAAAGGTTTCTATCGCAACAAACACAAAAGAAAATGAACTCTTATAAAATCATTTTTTATTGTACGATCTAGAAGGTGGCATTGAATGCCGCTCTCAAGTTGGTTAATTTGGAACTTCTTACATAAATAATTGATATGGGTCTCTGCACACTAAAAAAAAAAAGATATATAGCATGGGTCATTTTATGGAGGTTAAAAATACCTCCACAAATAAAGATCATATAGACAGATTATGATAGATTTTATAAAAGCTGATAATATAGGGTTTTTTATTTTTTTTAGGAGGTTTATGACCTCTGCAGATTGCAACACATTCTGCTCTAATGAATTCATGTGTTCCCTCCCAAATCAAAAAAGTAATGAATCTTTCCCTTTCACTCAAAAACTTCAGTTCAGAGTGCCAATCGATTTCGCTCCGCGATTAAGCCATGTACTAGCCTCCGTTGCAGCGATCTTCGTCGCGCAAGCTCCGCCGCGTCGTCTCCGTCGTGCCAGCTCTGTCGTGCCAACTCCGTCTCGCGGTCTTTGTCGCGCCAGCTCCGTCGAAAACCTAAGTTCAGAGTGCCAATCGATTCCACTCCGCAATTAAGCCATGTCGTAGCCTCCATTGCAGCGATCTTCGTGGCACCAGCTTCGTGGTGTCGTCTCCGTCGTGCCAGCTTCGTGGGTGCTTTTGAAGGTGCTTTTCTTCTTCTCCCCCATTTCTCTCGTATTTGTATTTCTACTTTGTACTCTATGTACATGTTTCTGTAGATAGAAAAAAAAGGATGCTCGTGCAATTATATTGGGTATGGAATCATCAATAATACAATCACACCAATCATCATTTTTCACAATAGACATTATTGTCACTTGGTAATGGTTTGAGTTGGACCCTTTTTTCATGATTTTGTCTAATCCATTGGGAGCTGATTAGAATTGGCTTACTCATTAGTCGGCGAATTGGTGCTCATAGTCCAAATATTGCTTGATTTTTAGGACTTTTCTTTATATATTATACACACACATAGAACAAAACTCCGGTAATTTTTCTAGATGGTTTTGGTGTTTTTTAATAAGAATTGGTGAACTAATCCAAATTCTATCTCTATCAGTAAGATTAATCCAGTTCACTGATCAACTTGGTTATCCACAGTACTGTTTCAAAGTAATAATGACTATGATATTTTAATGGGTTATTTAATTTTTAGTGTTATCTGTTGTAATAAGTGCCATAGAGGTGGAAAAAGTAATTGTTAATTAATTTGAGACTCTTTTGAAAGTTTGCTTGAATTGGTATAAAATGTAAGCAGTAGCAGAGATACCTTTGACCCCTATTTAGAAATTTTGAGCTCAAAACAATGTCAGGTTTGAGAGTACATGTCCATGCATGAATTGGCAAATGGTTATAATCATATCTGACCCCCCCAACTCACAACCAGTGTTACCTTTTAATAAAAGTGATACACATATATATTACATTTCGATTAGCCTTAACTTTACTCAAAACAATTTCAAAGAACTCAGTATTGTGTCTGATTAACAAAACCATGTTGTGTATTTTTCATACAAGAATTCATTAAACTATTTCAGTTATGTGTTTTTCACTGTTCTTTGGTGAATTAAATCCCAAAAATTCATCAACAAAACTTGTTTCATTGGTGCTCCAAAATACTCACAATGTGTTTCTAAGAGTATCACTTATGGTCAATTAATGTGTTTCTTCACTTTTGTTTTTACTTGCAGCTGTCAATGGACTCATCACCTAATCTCAACTAGCATCCTGGTTTTATTCTCTATCTCTTTATTCATTTGTCATTTGTCATGTTTATGTGGCCTATATTATTAAAACTAGCATTATTTGTGTGGCCTACATAGAAGAACAACTACCATCTGTGTCTTTATTCTTGTCTTTATTCTGCAGAAAATTTAAAAATTGTTCTAAAGTATATCCTAATACTAAAACTTACAAAACAATATTATAACAATGATAACAAACCTAAATTTCCCTTTAGAGCATATTCTGTAATCTGTATTCAGTTCTTTGTCATTATGCATTGGGCATTGGCCTTTCAGTTACTTCTGCAAATAGTTTCAAATATTGCTAATTCCTGGGAAAGTTATGTTGGTTTGGATTGGTTTGGTTACATGGAAAGTTTGGACATTTGATGTTTTACTAGCTGGTTGGTGGTAATCTTTTCTGTTAGCCGGTAGTAGCATAAATTTCAGTTATGGGTTCCTGATAGAAAATTACACTAATCTCCCATGCTTTATATCTAGAACCATTTGTAATGCTTTGTAAATAAAAGTAAGGTAGATGTATGAAATTCATTTGTCTAAATAATCATTGTTAACGAATACAAACAATAATATAAAATAAGGGATGTAGTTCAACCACTACTCTTAAACTTGCATCCTTCTACATTACTATTATTTCATATTTCTTTTATTACTTCTGACCAACAGCTTGTCATTGAAATAACACAATTTTTAATGTGGTTATGAGTCTGTAGTATATTGATTCAATTACAAAAATGGGGATAAAGATAAGCAATAGGAAAGGAAGACTGTCTCTATCCCTACGAATGAGGAAGCAACACTACTGGAAAAATCCTGATTACAGACATATATTTGTATGAAAATATTTAAGAAAGAAATTCATGCATATTCTTCTTTTAAATGTTTTTGGCATGAAATTCATTTGGTTTTTTATAAAAAAAAAAATGTATTTAGCAGAAAATTTAAAAATTGTATAGTAAAAAATTTCTGCATCAAATACAAGTAGATTTTCTTATTTAAAATTATTTGCAAACAGAGATGTTATAATTACCTACAAATTAACTTATGTATATGTCTATTATATAACTTCTTTTTCTAATAAAACTTTGCAGGAAAAGTATTAAAAATTGAGAATTATTTGTTAAATATAAATTTGTAGATAATGACATTGTAACAACCTAAGAAAATAGAATATTTGTACTTTCTTTGATTCTTACAATTAAAGTATTAAGTAAACCTAGTTCTATGGAGTGAAGAAATATACACAAGCATGATAATAGAGTGTAATTGGAGTCCTTTTACTGTCTAAAGTATTTCCAAATACATGAGATTAATAAAATCTTTCAAAAGGCAAAATAGGACTAATAATTTATACCATATTAAATACCTAGGTAAATTACTTCCAAAAGAAACTCATTCCATTGCACTCAATATACTAGCTAGCATCATCACCCTGCACCATGCTTATTGGAATCGATCATTACAAAAGAGACACGACCCCACAAACAATGCAGCTAATGAAAACTTTGAGTAAACATGACCCCAATTTCTACCGCTTCTCTTCTTCACATTTCAAATTCGTTTCACTCTCAATAATAATAATTGCTCCTTTCTAGATGACTATTTTGGTCCTCCTCCTGGATACCTATCAATTTGAATTTGGTGTGCGACTATTCAATTTTGGATTGCAGATTCTAATGGTTTTGTTTAACATCATTTCAATGAGGGAGCGGAACTTGGGATTTCATGCAGAATGACATCAACAAGCTCAAGAACATTCAGGAAGGTCTGCCTGAACTTCAATTCAGCTCTTGGACTGCATGATCCTAGTGAGCTCAACAGTTCAACTCGTGATTTCAGTCTTTTACGGTAAGTTGTTGCATGGGTTTGATTGATCCTGATTTCACTCCAATCATTAATCATATTTTTTAACACAATAAGCCAAATTAAATTCTGATTTATAGTGTATAATCATTTACTTCATTCACAACTCATGGTTCTTTTTATTTGGTGCAGCATGGATTTTCATAAACAAGAATCATAGTGACTTCTCATTAATCTGAAATTGAAGGAGCATCATTTGGCAGTCACTTCTGAAAAGGTAATTAAGTTTCAATAAACCATGATTCTTTAAGGAATTGGTACAGTTCTCCCCATGCATTCTTTATATCTAGTTTTCACTGTTGTGATTCACTTTTGGTTTCTCATAAATATATGTAGCCATGCCAAAGGTGAAGCGTTTCCGAAATCCACAGAAATCATCACTTCAGCCTCCGGCTAATTCTTTACCATCAATAAATCTTGCACCAACAAATGAAACCTCATCACACACTTCAATGAGCACTACACCACCAATAGATTCCTCATTGCCCACTAAGAACTCACAGCAACCCGAAACATCTACAAAACATGTTCAATGTGAATCTTCATCATATTGGACTGTTCATGCAATAGGTATATGTCATATTTATTTTTACATGACCATAATTTTTAAAATTTTACTTATGGTTAAGTAAGTTGTTTTATGGTTAAAGACTTAGAAGGAGTTATCAAGAAAATTAAGGTGAAGGTCAGAGAAGTAAATAACTTACCTCGTGGGGAACGCATCATTGTGGACTTTGATGAGTTAGGCATGGCAATTGGTGAATATCTTTTGTAAATGTTACATTTACTCAAATGTTTACAGTTAAGGTACAAGAGGATCATCTGGTGGTAGCAACATTTAGGGTGTTGATGATGTTTTTTAGGATGAAACTATTTTAGTGTATTATGAACTTTGAGTAAGTATGGATTAAGTTGTAATTGTTTCAATTTAAATTTCTTTTATGTTAATATGTTGATTTTGAGAATCAAAAGTTCTAATGATATATATTTGAGCACTTTGATTGAAGTATTTGATTGAAGTTTACAAAAAATATTGTTGATGTAAAAATATAAGTACCTCAAATGATGACATACATTGTCAAGTATAGTAAGAAATTCTAATTACAAACAAAATATTGTTTTTTTATGAGATTTGAATAATGCAAGAAAAATACAATAATAAATCTACAAATTAAATAATACAAACGAAACAAGTTAAAATTTTTACAGTATAATCCTCAAATTGAAGAGGGTATTAACCCCCACAAAAAAAATGAAAAATAGGAATTTTGGAATCAAATAAGTTTATGGAAATAAAGGAGGTTTTAAATCTCCACAAAATAATAGTCATGAATAGGAGATCCATTAAAAAACTTCCACAATATAAATCTGGTACCAGGGGTTATAGAAAACCTCCACAAATAACTTATGGGGAACCTATCTATGGAGGTTTGAAAAACCCCTGCAAATTATTTTGTGGAGGGTAAAAACCCCCGCTAAACGAAATTAAAACCTCCACAATTTAGCTTTTTTTTTATAGTGGCATGTTATTCATGCATGCCTATTGTTCGGTATTGGGCTCCTTTCCTATGTGGAGAAAAGGCCCAAAACTTGAGAAGCTCATATCTCACTTAACCTAGAGGAGAGGGGGCTGCAAAATAAATAGAAAGACAGAACAATAGAGTCAGAACACACTGAAAACCCTAACCCATAGAGGGAGAGGTAGAGGGAAATTTTGTTCACGTTTTTCACAGAGCTGCCACCGTAAAATTGGCGTTGCAAATTCGTTCACCATTGGATCGGACTGAAATTTTTACAGCAGGTTCGAAACTCATTGTTCTTCATTCTAACTGGTCGGATCGTTGATACGAGGTCTGAGTTGGGAGATATTAATTTCGCACTGCAATAGTGATTTTATAGATTTTTCTTCTCGTGTTCTTCTCTATTTGAAAGCTTTGTTGCTTTGTTTTTTGATTGGGTGTTGGCACTAATTTTTCTATCGATAGAGACTCTTTTGTACTCTTGTTGATCATAGTGGAGCTTTTTCTTTGGTCTGGACGACTCGTGATTTTTACCCTTGATTAGAGGGGTTTTCCACGTTAAAAATCTTGGTGCCTTTATTTGTGCATGTGGTGATTTAGTGTTTCTGCTCTTTGATTGTTGTTCCTCATTGATTCTTGCAAGTTAGGGGAAATTATATTCGTTGCATTCTCTGGTATATTGTTTGTGTTGTTGTTTTCCCCATCACCTATCTATGTATTGTCGGTATCACTTCTCTGTTAATCATAATATATCAATATACTTTCCTTTTATAAAATATTTCTTTCCCTCTCTTCAGTTTATATTACAGAACTTAGAACAAATGGGTAAAGTGTTTTAATGGTGATTTTTTTTGTTGAGAAGTGTATCGGTCTCGAATCTCAGGGAGACGAAAACCAAGAACAAACTACCCATCTGGCTCTTACCCTGATAGATATGGTTTTCCCTTTTCTAGAGTTCAGTAGTTCTGGTTCCAAAAAAAGGTCTCTCATTCTCTTATTCTCTTCTCCTTTATATAGGTCTCCTACCTACGTGATTTATAGGAAGACATTCTCCCATTCTCTTCCTCTCTTCTCCTTTATATAGGTCTCCTACCTACCTGATATATGGAACTAAGTCCTATTTTTTCGCTGGATATTGTCATAATCGAGATCGTGGTGGGATGGCGAAAATAATTTAAAAAATACAAAGGAGTCGCCACCATAGTTTATTATGGAAAACTATAGAAAAATCTTAGAAAAGAATAGTCTTCGAAACCAAATTTGAGTTCGGGAGTCGGTTACGTGTGGGGAAGGTATTAGCACCCCACAACACCTGTCTTAAGACGGTTCCCTCTTTAATTAAGTGTTTTGATTATCAAGCAAGTCTGAGACTTCACATGACATTCAAAACTTATATAAAAGAAAATATAATTTTTTATTTATTTTATTTATTATTATTATTATTTTAGAGAATTAAAGCCTATTAAAAAAACACCTTTTTAATTACCAAGATAAAAATAAGAGGAAAGAGAAAGGTTGAGCACATCAATGACAAACCCAAAATCATCTAACATGAGAACCCCGAACACATTTAATCATACAACAGTTCAAACGATCATATATTTGATGTTATAAGAGAATCATGAAAAGCATTAGGAGCAAAGAAAATTTACCTTAGGGTGACCCCTTTTGTGTGTCTGCTTTGTAATACAAAAAAAGAGGGGTTTTTCGAATTTTTTTTTTCTGTCCCTTGCATTGGAGAAATTTTGTACTTATATAGACACCTTGGGGTACCCCTGAAATCCTAGTCTTTAATTATAATAAAATATATGAAGAAGGAATTGGTCCTGATGAAACCTATTATAGAAATTAAATAGTCGCATAATATCCACGGTGTTGATTATAATTATTAACGAAATATTGTCTGTAATTACTAGAATCATATTTCCCGTCACATAAAGATCGTGATCAAATCATAACATATTTTTCATACAATTGATTCTAATTATTACCAGGAATATTTTCTTTTAACTATTAAAATTGTACCATTCTCTAAAAGCATTATTATCGGGAATATTTGCTTCTATTTAAAATAATACCTTCCCAGACTGACAATGCAAAGAAACACATCACATAAGTGTAAATGCAAGATATGTATTCAAATTATTATAAAAAAGATTGCTCCTAATATTATACTTTTCTCTAAAAACAGAAATTATGAAACGTATTGTTCTAACATGTCATGTGAAGAGTGTAAATAGCAAAGAGTGTAAAATGTCATGTGAAAATATATACAAAAAATTTGGACTCATGAAAAGCGTGTGATAATTAAAAATAATTAGATTCTCCCTTCTCTTGGTTTTTTTCTTCTTTTCTTTTTTTTTCTCTTTTTTTTTCCATGGTAGAATTAAAGTTAAAAAACCTACCGGCAATCAAAACATATTTTTTATTTTATTTTATTATTTATTATTATTATTTTATATATTATTATTATTATTATTATTATTATTATTATTATTATTATTATTATTATTATAACAAAACAAATGCATTTACCCGAACGAAATTGGGTGTTGACAGCTGCTCCTCTTTACTTAGATTTGACTAGATAATATGAAAGTGAAATTTTCATATTATCATAGTAAAAGATAAGTAAAGATAAAAGCACTAATTTCGTTCGGGTTTCAAAAATGAAAAAAAGAGAACTCGATCATTGCCTCGTAGAGGGCCGATATAACAAAAGAAAACATGCACTTGACCATTGCCTCACGGAGGGCTGATATAGCAAAAGAAAACCTGCACTCGACCATTGGCCCGCAGAGGGCCGAGATACCAACAGAAAACCTGAACTCGACCATTGCCTCGCAGAGGGCCGATATAACAAAAGAAAACCTAAACTCGACCATTGCCTCGTAGAGGACCGATATACCAAAAGAAAACCTAAACTCGATCATTTCCTCGTAGAGGGCCGATATACCAAAAGGAAACTTGAATTTGACCATTGCCTAGTAAAGGGCCGATATTGAAATGAAAGTTTGTAACCATTCTGTGAAGAGGGTTCTAATATGTGAAAGTCAAATTGAATTTTGTGAATGCATGAATGAATGAGAATCATATTTGTTCTTGACAAATCATGTGATAAGTGTATACTTGAATCTCTAGATGGACAAATAATATGAAACCCAAAAAGTTGCCCAGGGTTATATACATGAAGTAAAATAGACGACTCAGATGAATTGGTTTGGGAACCTTGTTTAACGTAAAAAAAAATGTGTATAAAAAATGATGGCAATGTGTGAAAACTTTGACTAGCATAGAAACAATGTGTAGAAACATTGGCAAGGTGTGGAAACCTTGGCTGACTTAGAAACAAGGTGTAGAAACCTTGGCAAGGTGTAGAAACCTTGACTAACGTAGCTACAAGTTGAACCTTGGCAAGGTGTGGAAACCTTGACTTACATAGAAACAAGGTGTAGAAACCTTGGCAAGGTATGGAAATTTTGACTCACATAGAAACAAGGTGTGGGAACCTTGGCAAGGTGTGGAAACCTTGACTTACGTAGAAACAAGGTATGGGAACCTTGGCAAGGTGTGGAAACCTTGACTCATATAGAAACAAGGTATAGGAGACTTGGCAAGGTGTGGAAACCTTAGCAAGGTGTGGAAACCTTGGCAAGGTGTGGAAACCTTAACTCATATAGAAACAAGGTGTGGGAACCTTGGTAAGGTGTGGAAACCTTGACTCACTTAGAAACAAGGTGTAGAAACCTTGGCAAGGAGGGGGAACCTTGACTCACATAGAAACAAGGTGTGGAAACCTTGGCAAGGTGTGGAAACCTTGACTGACACAGGAGAACCATGATGATTATAATTAGATATATTATTATTTTTTCATTTTTTTTTGAAAAAGAAAGATTCGACAACCACTCATATGAATGAAGATGGTTTTGATTCGCAAAAGTTACAAGAATTTTTTTATTTCATAAAAAGAACTATGATGCATGTACATGATGCATGATGATTAAGACATGTTATGAAATTTTCTTTTTGAGCATTTAGATGATTTATGCATACATGAATATGCTAACATAATATGATATGTGCATGAATATGCTAATATGATATTTGCATGAATATGTTGGCATGTATGTGACTTTTTTTCTTTTTGAACCAAATACTACATGGAACCTAATTTTTCTAACACATGTTTGGATATTTTTTTGTTTGACAATTGATGTCATGTATATGAATGCATGCATATGCTAACACCTGGTATGAATTTTCTTTTTATGAATGCATGAGTATGTTGATGCTTATTATGACATTTTTTTTTACATTTACATTATATGGGCATAAAAATGCTGACACATGCTATGTATTATTTTTTTTAACATTGATTATGATGTGTGATAATGCTGTTATGTTTATTTCGAGCATGTATGATGAATGATAATGTTGGCATCACTTATGGATTTTCTTTTTGAACACTAACAATATTAGTGTATGATGCACATGTTATGATTTTTTTTTTTTTGCATGAACAAAGTTGAAACTTTGATGTATGAATTAATGTATGAATGCATGATGAAAGTTCCTTTGTTTGTTAATTTTTTTTCTTTTCACAAAAATGAATGATGTATGTATGATTAGATATGAATCTATGCATGAAGCATACCCTTGTGTATTTTTCACCTTTTACATTGTATCAAACTTATTTCAATTGATCCCCAATTTGTTGTTATTTTTAGATTTATGGAATCCTTCTGTTTTGATTTTTTTCTTTGAAAAATATTCTTTGGTCTAATCAGTTTATTGAGAAACTTTTTTTCTGTATCATTGCTTTTTGAACACTATTTGAGTGACATACATGAAATTGCCAAAGTTCTTGGAAGGGCTTAGATGAGGTTATTGACTAAGGAGTTGCCCCAATTTTATAGTTAAAAGTTAACTTCAAGACATGAGGTGTTTGGTTTGTCCCAGTTATTGGTAAAAAAAAGGATGGAGACTTCAAAATTTGCCCTAATTTGAGGGTATAGATTGGTCTCAATGTGTTTGAGGTTGCCCTAGTTTTTGATAGCATAAGAATGTTGAAAATAATGGGAGACTTCATACTAGTTGCCCCAATGTAAGTCTGACAATCAAAGTCAATAATTGTCCAAATTCAAAATATCCGACTATAGTGTAGGAACAACAAGTGAAACGTCTCCCCAATGAATTTCAAGGTGAGAATAATGAGTAATGGTAGGAGAAAGGTAGATCAAAGTTTAGGCTCAAAGCAGAAAATATGATAGAAAACGCATGAAGAATGAAAGAATGAGAGGGCATGACCTTGATTTGACTACTCGTGCTATTTTTGATCTCGATGGAAATATGTCAACAAAAAATAAACTGCCCCAGTGTTTGAAAGCAAATCTTTGAACACTTTTTCAATCTTTTTTTTTTAACAAACCTCTTAACATGACAAAATATTTTTCTCTAAATTAAAGTTTTCAAAAAATAACAACCAATCATTGATTTGTATGGACTTTATTAGGCTTGTATTGTGGCCAAGGCTAAGGGATATAAAAAAAATGGATAGTGAAGGCTCAAAATAAATAGTATAAAGGTTATTTAAAACAAGGGTTTTTGTCTAATGTTGCACCTAAAATTTATTTAACTACCTTTGTTCACCACTTTTTTTTCACTTTCCAACTCTTGTTTCTCTTTTTTTTTTTGCATAACCAATTTTGTTTGTCTTTCCAAACTTTTTTATTTATTTTTATTAATGAATTACAAGTCAAATGAAATAGATGCAAACATTATGTTAACTTTAGTGGGAAGGTGACCCTTGTTCAGGGTAATTAGAAAGAAATTTTAATTTTTTATAGGCTCAAAATGGGTAACAAAGGAAGACTTTTTTTCTTGATAAAGAAACATGACAACAGATCATTTCAATTCATGATTGTTTTACTTTCAAAAGCTTTAATAAAAAAAATTAATCACATTAGAGGTTGCCCCTTGTTTGCCCTTATTTTTTTGAATTATTTTCTATTTTTTTTGTTGTCTTAATTTTTGCCTAGACCGCCCTCTTGGGTTTTTAGTCTAGCAGACTTTTCTTCATTTTTTTTCCTTCTTTATTTTTTTTTTGTTCAAAGACTCACTTCAATTTAAATTTCATTCTAGGACACCTGCCCCTTTTGTGATGATCTCCATGGAATACAAAAGAAAGATTTATGAGGGCAAGGTGATGAGAAATGGGATGGGAAAGGAAATGAATTTGAGCAATTCCATGTACACATATTAGAGCAATGATTCAAAAGCATGCCACTTTATATATAAAAAAAAAACTATTTATTCAACTAACTAATTTGACCAAAGAATAATTTATTTTCTCCTCTCTTTTTTTCACTTTTTACAAGATTCCATGAATTTATTAACCAAAAATGGGAAACAATTAATTTTTAATTTATTATAGTGAAACTTTTTTTCAAGATGTGGTGTTGATGCATGTTGTGTTTTGCAAAGTGACATGAAAATGCAAGATGCTACAAATTTAGAAACTACTTACACACATGCATGTGAGTGTATGTATGGTATGTAACTCTAATTAACTCACAAGCCTCTAGAGCTGAAGTTAACCTCAAGACATAATCCACAATGATAGGCGACCTAACAGATGTGGCATGTCAAGAGGAAGCAAACTCTAGATGAAGTCTTCCCAATAGTCAAGTAGATCCGAGATCTAACATAACAATCATTGGACCTCCACTCCTTATGGCTACCCAAACCCACACATGCAAAATAACCAGAAAATTCCTAGACATATGTAGTAATTATCTTCTACTCTAGGTTCAATAATTTTAACAATATAATCATATGAGGACATCAAAGCAAGTAAAAATGACATAAAGACAAACAAAGATAGATAAATATACATGAAATAGAACAAAAGACAAGGGGAAAACAAATATATTAAAAAAACATACCTTTTGCACACTCAACTAATAGGATTGACTCTCAAACATGTCCCTAGTGGAGTCGCCATCTGTCGCAACCAAGATCGCGGCGGGACGGCAAAAATAATTTAAAAAATATAGAGGAGTCGCCACCATAGTTTATTATGGAAAACTATAGAAAAACCTTAGAAAAGAATGGTCTTCAAAACGAAATTTGAGTTTGGGAATCAGTTACGTGTGGGGTTTTTCGATTTTCTTTTTTCTGTCCATTGCATTGGAGAAATTTTGTGCTTATATAGGCACCTTGGGGTACTCCTGAAATCCTAGTCTTTAATTATAATAAAATATATGAAGAAGGAATTGGTCCTGATGAAACCTATTATAGAAATTAAATAGTCGCATAATATCCATGGTGTTGATTATAACTATTAACGAAATATTGCCTATAATTACTAGAATCATATTTTCCGTCACATAAAGATCGTGATCAAATCATAATATATTTTTCATACAATTGATTCTAATTATTACCAGGAATATTTTCTTTTAACTATTAAAATCGTACTATTCTATAAAAGCATTATTATCAGAAATATTTGCTTCTATTTAAAATAATACCTTCCCAGGCTGACAACGCAAAGAAACACATCACATAAGTGTAAATGCAAGATATTTATTCAAATTATTATAAAAAAGATTACTCTTAATATTATACCCTTCTTTAAAAACAGAAATTATGAAACGTCCTTTTCTGACATGTCATGTGAAGAGTGTAAATAGCAAACTGTGGGGGTGAAAATATGTACAAAACATTTGGGCTCATGAAAAGCGTTTGATAATTAAAAATAATTAGATTCTCCCTTCTCTTGGTTTTTTTTCTTCTTTTTTTTTTGTTTTTTTCCCATGGTAGAATTAAAGTTAAAAAACCTACCATCAATCGCCTAACTGTTCGGATGTAACTGCGTAGGTGCCACGTTGAGCTCACAAAGTACCCCCATGGTGAAGTCATCTAGCGGTAACCTAACATACAGTTGGGAGAAATGACACATATACATATAAAAGAACTTCTCGGTAGCCCCTTCTTGGTCGTGACAGACACACTCAATGGCGCTCACCCGCTCTAATGAAACGATACCACGGTCCACGCCTTTTGCGATAACAGGGATGCAATTTAGGGATGGCAAAAATACCCGTGCCCGCGGATAAAATTCGCGACGGATAGTTACTACCCGTGGGTATTTATTACCCGCGGGTAGCGGGTAGCGGGTATTTTAATACCCGCTTATAAACGGGTCGGGTACGGGTATCATACTATCCGTACCTACGGGTACCAATTACCCGGAAAAATTTAAAATTAAAATTTAATTTATATTTTATTAAGTTAAATTTAATTAAAATTAGAAGTAATAGTATATTTTATTATGTCCAATTTAATTATAATTATAATATAATTAAAATTTAATTTAATTTTTATTTTATTTTTATAATTTTATATTAAAAAATTTATAAAACACATATTTTTTTAAAAATTTGCGGGTATCGGGTATCCACGGGTACCCACGGGTTTTAAAAATATCCGCGGGTATTTTTTAAGTGGATACCCGGCGGGTAAACGGGCAGGTAACGGGCAGATTTTTTTTTGGCGGGTCGGGTTGCGGGTAGCCACTATCCGTGCCCGACCCGGCCCGTTGCCATCCCTAGTGCAATTCAACCAAGAATTCAGCAGACAAGACCACCGGAACAAGGACAACTAGATACGAACATCAACCGCTATCCATTCATAACCGGCCTTGGCCGGCCAGTTACTCTCTGCTATTTCTTCAAAAGGGTCTTCTCTCACCTCAGTCACCGTCTCCATCGGAATTCTGCCCACCACAGCCACCGGGCTAGTACTCTCCTCCTCAACACGTTTACCTACACTCCTCCCGGACTCCATACTCTCACTACTGGAAGAAGACAACGACACAGTATCACTACTACTAGACATACCTTTTCAGAAAAGATGTCGGTAGGAACAAGGAACTAGTCGGACAGGTATAACGCACGCAAAGTCTCTGATTACAAAATTCTCGCAAATGAACTAACAAACACAAACCCTTCGCGAAATCCACATTTATAAGCGTGAATTCCAAACGATACAACTTCTTCCCACCAAAAATTCATAACCCATACTGATCGACACAAAGCACACCAAAGGTCATGAATATCAGGAACAACGACACAAAACACTTTTTGATTAGACCCTTGACAGCCCCTTACCTGCCACAAACCTTTTCCTGTCTTTAGCCTTAACACTGCTCATCACAGCTAAAGGTTGGGGGACTGGTGTACCGCACCTAGTCGGCCCAAACGGAAGATAGCAGACGATTATCACCCTTTACCAACATAGCTATGTCGACAAAGGTTGGGGGATTGGTGTACCGCACCTAGTCGGCCTAAGCTGAATAATAGTAGGTGTATCACACCTAGTCGGCCTCCGCCAAATAATAAGTAAGCATCATGTGTATGCTAAAAGTACCCGGACCAAAACCGCTAAGAAGCGATGCTGATCTAATAAGTCGAAAACAACCATAACGGCCTAAGTCGTTAAAGGGTGACCAGTTCAGGCCGACCACTCTATACAAACAACCAAGAACTTAGTAAAAAGACATAACATTCTAATACAAGTCACCAGTCTCCAACAACCGAACTAAGGGCCTGAGCTAAGGCCCAAGCCCACCTACGACCCAATCAAAGGCCCAACCCATGACGTGGCCAGACATAATTAATGATCTATAAATACGCATGGACCCCACGAATTAAATGTACGCATTCATTACTTCCTTAATCACTTGATTTGACTTTTTGAGAGCTTTCGCTGACTTGAGCTTCGGAGTCCCTTCTGTAGGTAACCCTTCCCGGGTCCAAGCAAACATATGCCAACCGGGAAGAGGCCTACTAAGGAGATAGCGGACTATATGGGTAAGGTAACACTTGTGCCTAACTCATCTTATTTGTTCTCTGCAGGAACAATATTCCTTATTTTAATTCTAGTTATGTTGCACGTCATGGTCGTTCTCGACATAAAAAAGATCATGTCACTATGGAACATCATTTTAGGGTGAATATATTTCTTGTTACAGTGGACAAGCAGTTGCAAGAATTAAATGACAAATTTAGTGAGCAAACAATGGAAATTTTAACCCTAAGCAATGCTTTAGTTCCTAAGGATGCTTATAAAGCTTTTAACATTGAGGATATATGCAGTCTTGTGAACAAATATTAGATTTTAGTGAGCAAGAGAAGATTAGTTTAAAATTTCAACTTCAACATTTTATTATTGATGCTCCTAATAATCTAGATTTAAAGAATTTATCAACCATGCTTGAATTATGTCAATCTTTAGCAAGAACACGGCGATCAAGGACATTCTACTTGATTGATCGTTTAATTTGTCTTATTTTAACTCTTCTTCTCTCTACATCTAGAACAAAAAGATCATTTTCTGCAATAAAGATTATCAAAACAAGATTACAGAATAAAATGGAAGATTAATTTCTTGCCAACAATATGATTATTTACATTGAAAAAGAAATAGCTGAAAATTTTAGTTCTAGTTCAATTATTGATGAGTTCACGTATCTGAAGAACGAAGGGCAATCTTTTAGCTATGTGTGCTTTCTTTTTTAGACATCGTTATACTAAATTATGTATTCATTTTTATTGTATTAGTGACAATAATTAAATGTAAATTTTGGACGTATTATTTTAGCTCCCCCAACAATGTTAGTTAAGATCCATCATTGGATGGTTCTACGTCAAGTCGAAAAGTTGTCTCCATCTAGAGGTTTTGAAACAATGACCATTCCGGGATGGTCCGAATGATGGAGAGAATAAGAACTATTGGAATTTGGTTCAAAAAAATATAAAAAGAAAATAAATATTCAAATTAAAATATATTTTAAATTTTTGTTTACTTCAATTTTTTTAAATTCTAATAAATATTTTTTATATACACTAATAAAAGTTATAATACATCACTTGATCAAAATGACGCAAATAATAAATAATAAACATAATAATAAAATTTTAACATAGATCTTGTATCTTTTCAACTCCAATATATGTTGGATGGTGATAAAAAAAATTCATGGAAATTACATTAAACTTTTATATTGTAGTAAATAAAATTTATTTATACAATTATAGTGAAAATTTACAATATGATTAATAATGAGTTATAAAATAAAAAATAATTAGATAAAATATATTGAAATAGTATTCTACATGATGAAAATAAACAACAAATAAAATATTAAAAACTTAACAAATGTGCGTCTTATAAAAATCAGAGAGACTATTGAAAGAAATCGCACAAAGGAAAACAAATGTATAATTAAGGGTGTGATAAGATGAAAAATATCTAAGAAAACTTTCCAAATATTAACGTATATATTGAATGGTTGAGAAATAACAAAAGTTATTTTAGCGAAACAAAAAAGTTCTTCAAATGAAACAAAAATTAATAAAAATAAGTAAATTTTTTTTATATTACCTAGTAAATGAAGAATTTATGTTATTAAACACTTAAACCGAGAGTATTGAACATTCTCATGTGAAAGAAAAATATACAATAAATAAAAATATTAAAATATAATATAAATATTCAAATGTGATACATAAAAAAAATTTAATTGGCATACATCATTTTAACATAATTAGGTAAAGGTTGTGATAAAATTAGAGCTGTCAAAACGGGTAACCCAGCCTGACCTGACTCGACCCACCACGGGTTGATGATTTAGTGAGTCAACCCAACCCAACTCCCATTTTAGTGAGCCAAAAAAAATCGAACCCGACCCGGCCCACCACAGGTCGGTGGTTAAACAAGTTGACTCACGGGTTCACTTAATTAAAAAAAATATAATTTTTTATTTTTTTCAGTCAAAACTAAATTATAATTCTAATTAAAATCTAAATAAACTTTAATACAATCCAAATACAAACCAAATCAAAAAAATACAAATTATTTATGTGTTAGCTAAAAAAACTAACCTAACATGACCCAAATATAAAGCCCAACTTAATGAAAAATACATGTGTGACCCTTTTATCTGCGGGTTGGTGAGCCAACCCAGCTCACCACGGGTTCAACCCGGATGAGCCGGGTCAAAAATCAACCTTTATTGAAATTGTAAAAAAAATCAACCCCACCCGGCCCGAACCCGTGGTGAGCTGGGTTGGCTCGCGAGTTCAAACCCATATTGACAACTCTAGATAGAATGAAAAATATATTGGAGATGCGAATGAGTTTCATAACAAACCTAATAAGTAGAAGAAATAAAAAATAAAAAGTATATATATATATATATGGTTACTTAATTAATTGTGAATATTTTAATAATTTAAACGGGGACGGGTATTACGACAGAGATATTTACATTCCCATATTCATACCCATACCTAGTTAATGCGGAAATTTTTCGTCAAAGCAAAGACGGGTTATGGCAATATCTACGAGGGCATGTTTATTTGTCATCTCTACTCACCATGCTAGGCTTGACTGAATATATAATGCAAATAAAAAAAAGAAAAATATACTCAAGAGATGGGTGGACTGAGACATAAGAATTAATTTGTGAGTAAAAGGAAAAGGCAAAATGCCATTTATGGTGCAAATGGATTAAATGACGAATTAAAAAATACCATTGAGAGTGAATTTACTGTTATGTGTTGTTTAATAATAATGGAAAAAAAAGTTGTTATTTGAATAAAATAAAAAAGCCCGTTGTAACCAATGGTATAATGTAATGAATAAATTAAAAATGCTCTTTAGAGAGGGTCTGATCGACACAAAGGTATTTGAATTAAATAAAAAGGTCTTCGAACGAGGGTTCAACCAACGCTTAGAGTTGTTAGTTATGTTAGCTATGTTAAAAATATATAATAAAAATATCAAATTTAATAAAAATATTTGTATAACATTTATATAAAATTAATTTTTGTTTCAATTTGGAAAGCACAAAATTGCACATTTTTACAAAAATTGGGACTAAATTGAGACAAATTAAAATAAAGGGACCAAATTGAGACTAAGGAAATGACACCTGGCATAATACTGACACGTGTCACTGTCACTGCCATATCACTCTGACACTGCCACATGGCACGATGACAGCTTGACACACGGCAATATTTTGATTTCTTTTTAAAAATTAAAAAAAAAATCAAAAAAATAATAAAAAAAAATTCAAAAAATCGAGGAACTGACACGTGGTACTCCCTCTAACGGCGTCAACCTTGACTTAACGGAAAGGGCAGACTTGAGACGTTTTAACAAAAAAAGGGACCAATTTGAGACTTTTAAAAATTTGGGTACCATTTTAAAATTTTGACTCCAAAATGGAGACCAAAGGCATAATTAAACCAAAAAAACAGAGCACGTGGAGCATTATAAGCGGAACACATGGACAACGAGGAGTGTAATGTGTATTTAATGAGTTTAATAAATTTTTAATCATGGTTCATATGTTTACACGTCTTCTTTAGCTCACCTAATATGTGTAAAAAAAATGGGTGTAAAAAAATAGAGGGAAAGAGTGAAAGAGAAAAGTTAAGTAGAGACTTTTTGTTTTCCCTCTCTCATTTGCAAAAAACACCGGTTTTACTCTATTGAGTGTTTTTTCTCTCACGAATGAGAGAAATTTGTATGTTGTTATCTCCCTCAAACCCGATTCTATTTATAGGACCTATAAGAGATATAAAAGTTCCCAGCTGAAGCGTCACGACCATCAAATGTCTTCAAATCCCACTATCCAAAATAGAATACCTTTGCACTTTTCTAAAGCACAAGTATTATATCAAACATGTCCTCTCTTACACATTGAGACACCTTTTCTGTCAAGTCTCTTCCTCATAGATCTTCCTTAAGCTTGGAGGCTAAGTATTGTAGGAGGACTGAGACGATATCATCCCATAGAAGGACACCATTTTTTACATCATTTCAAACATATGTCAGGCTTAAGGTATGCTAAGATAACCTAAAGTCACATTTAATCAAAGATTAAGATACCTTAAACTCATCTAGATTAGACGAGGCCTAAACAACCTAGGCTTAATCTGATAAGACC
>Ga0214544_1007347_pt1 | contig 19458 bp, 9 predicted proteins | sample CNSS3metaG_FD_160074 | JGI IMG/M metagenome (GOLD analysis project Ga0214544, IMG submission 160074) | Root nodule microbial communities from cowpea collected in UCLA plant growth center, Los Angeles, California, USA - CNSS3 | ecosystem: Host-associated > Plants > Roots > Nodule | place: USA... | reverse complement strand
CAAATATTTGAGATCAATTCCGTATTCGTTGTGAGACGACTCAGGGTTATCTTAACCCTAACTATTTTGTTCACTACTAACTGGCAATACTAAAGTTGCTAAAGTAGTGGTAATTTGATCGCCCAACAACAGCGATATCAAAGTGCTTTCAGGCTTCACCATCATATGGGTATGGTTGCATTCCTTGGCTTTGGTTTTCATGATGCCAAGTCATATGTGGCGCAGTTTGCATAGAAGCAAACATTCTTTGTAATATTGGGATTATAGGCAAATATAACATTGACTTAACTGCAATTGGCTTTTTGCACCTTGATCTTTGATGAATTTAGTGATATTTTGGTTTGTGACAAAATTTACATTCAAGCAATGTTACATCTTTTTTTCCACTATCGTTATCATAAAAGAGCATACAACCACTCACACAACAATCAATCTTCTTAGCCTTCAATCCCAACGTTGATACTAACTTCTTAACGTCATAATAAATTTTTGCCATGCTCATATTTGGTGGTGTGAGATCTAACAAAAGTTCGGTGAAAGCATCTAAGCATTGGTTGGGAATATTTAAATTAGACTTATAAGATAGAAGTGTAACACATACTAAAAATTTAGAGTTTGTCACACCTTCAAATAAAGGTTGATTTACCTCCCCCAACAAATTATTAAACCTTTAGTTGGATTCATTAGGACACTCTTCTAAGTTAGTGTCATTGGGTTGTTGAGCTGATTCAAATTGACACAAAGTGTTATTCACCATCTCTTCCATGTCACACAATTGCTCCATTTCAAAAGTACGTACATCATCTCTAAGGACAAAATTATCACCTTCATGTAAATAAACATGTGGCATATCTTCATTGTGTAATGTCCAAATTCAGTAATTTGGTATGAACCCTTTTTTATAAAGGTGAACTTTGACAATCTCATTTTTCAAAATCCTTGTACAATCACACTTAATGCAAAGGTATCTAATCCCACCTTCAAGCTCAAAATATTTAGATTGTCTTGTTGTTTGGACATACTCTTCAATGCCTATCACAAAAGAGTCCTTCAATCTTCTTCTTCCATTATAACAACGATCATACATCCAAGCACGATTGAAAGGAGCTTTACCCATGTTATATAAAATAATAAATGCGTTAAATTAGAATGTAAAAGGGAGAATTGAAATTTGGTGAGACACGTGTCCCCCCGTATTAGTTAAAATCGTGTCATTGTTGGGATATATCTCACTTATTAAGTAAGATATCCTAAGTGTAGCATAAGGCTCTAATTAATATAAGTTGCTCCTAAATGTAGCATAGGGACAACCTAAGTGTCAATCCCAGGAAAATTAAGTTATTAGTAGCTATTTTGTGCTTACTTTACCACGAAAAGTAAGAAGACTATAGGGAAAATGTAAAATAGCATAAAAGGATGTAAAAAAACTCATGCAAAGTAATAAAAAAATGATAAAAGGGAATGTTCAAAACTGCAACATGTTATAGTATAAAATGTGAATGGAATGGTCAAATTAATATGAAGTTAGAATGATTTAGAATGATCAATGAATATGCAAAACAATAAGGAGATATGAATAAGACAAGTTCTAATCCCTAGGGTTACTTAAAACAATGTATACATGCGAAAATGAAATTTGTTTGATAAAATGCCATGGTGAAAACATAATGTATACTAAGTATTTGACAAAATGCACATGAGAATTAAAGATAAAGATTATGCAGTATGAATGATTGGAACACATTCAAAATCATTAAAAATATTTGAATGCAAATGCAGAACTGATCAAATGCAATGGAATCACGAATTCAATATGTAAACCAAGCTTATGCAACAAAAACACTAGAATAAAGTGATAAGTGTGTTATCCTTGAAATTTTTCTTGACTAATTGCATTCTTTTAGGTGATTTTAAGTTGTTAATTGTGAGTTCTTAGTCTACATTTAGTTTAAGAAGCAATTTATGTTAGTTTCATGAATTTAGCTTAATTATGCTATTTTAAAGGAATTTTACTGTAGGTTTTAGAATTAGCTTTTAGAATACCTTAGTTCTATAGAATTTCAGTTATATAGTCATGCTTTAGTGTGTTATCTAGTATTCTAGCCTAAATAGATAGACTTAGTAGTAGTTCATGTGTTGTAGTAGGTTAGTGTATAGTAGACTAGTATTCTTAGTTAGTTTAAATAGTTTAGTTTGGATTAGGATTGTTTTTGTGAGCATTCAAATAGTTGTATTGAGTCATAGTCAAGTTTAAAGTAAATAAGTAATAAGTTTAGTATTATTTTAATTCTTAAGTGAAATATAGCCAATGAGTTGCCTAGTCTAGTATAGTTAGGTAGTTTTCTTAGCATCAAATAACTTTATGTTGAGTTTGGTGCTTCTCATATAGCGAATTAGTATCAAGATACAATTGTGCTAAGCTTGAAATTAAGGTTTTTGATGAAATCAATGATATAGTTTTTGCAATTAAGGTCCAAATGTTATGGAAATTGTGAGAGAAGATAGACGGCGGCCTACTACACCTACGCAACGAGAACGGAGACGAGGAAGAAAATTGCGAGGAAGAAGAAGACCCAAGAAACTTTATGAAAATTTCCCCAATTTTTAACCTTGGAAAGAACTTTCGGCCTTGGTTATTAAGAAAAACATAGGCATATTCCACTTATGCGTTAGTTGTACTAATAATCGAAGCCTAAAATGAACTTTTAGGTTGCAGGTTTCCAAGAAACCAAAGCCTAAAACGCTGGCCTCAATAAAAAATTTGAGATTTAGGTCAAATTTTAATTCTCGATTATAGAGGAACCGAAGCATAAAGGGAAACATGCTTTCATTCTTTTGTAAACAGTGCATGTTCCTCTTCCCCTAAATAAAGTAATTTAAAAAGGGAGAAAATTTAATATCTAGCTAACCTTTAGGTCTCAGTTTCAAAGGAATCGAAGCATAAAGGGGAACATGTTTCAGTTATTTTGCAACTAGGGCCTAAAAATTTACAATATTTATAAAATTGCCACCATGTTCATATGCCTGTTTTCGCTAGAACTGGAACCACTGCATATAGGCAAAATTAAAAAGCAAAAAATGCACTAGTGCTAGTAGAATAGTTGTGGAAAGATGCATTAAATGACTAATCAATGGTGGAGTGGATATGCTAGAAAGTGGGAAACATGTGTTCATGATAGAAGATAAATACTTATTATGTGTAACTTGATTAGATCATAAATTATAATGTTTTGCATCAAATTCTTAAGCCATTGTGGAGCACATGTGCCAAAAAGTGGAAAATAAGTGTCCACGAGAGAAGATAGATACTTATAACATGTAACTTGATTAGATTGTCAATTGAAAAGGCTTCTCAAATAAAAAAAAGTTAATGAAATTGAGTTCATTTTATAATTCAAAACTTCTCTTTAGAACTACATTTTCTCTCATTTCTCTTTACAAATTCTATTCATGTATCTATTCCTTTTGAATATCAAAATTAATCTACAACATACTAGTAAAGAGATTTGTATGTAAATATAACTAGAGTTGGTTTATAGGTAAGTACATCCTTCTTAGAATTAGTGTAGCTTAGAGGATCTATCAATGAGATTCTTTTAAGTTAAATATAAACTTTTAGTGATTTTTTTAGGGTTAAGTATGTTTTTAGTCCCTGAACTTTGACTCAAAATTGGAATTCGTCCCTGTCTGAAACTTCAATACATTTTAGTCCCTAAACTTTAAAAATGAATGAATATAGTCCTTTAAACTCAATTATGTTAACTTTTCTTCAGGTGTCGAACGCATTTCTCAATAGATATTGAACCAGGAATGTGTCAAACAATGTAAACAACTCCAATACTAACCTGAAAACGCATTCGACAAGTAAAAAAAAGTTAACATAATTAGGCTAAAAGGACTATATTCATTTATTTCTAAAGTTTAGGGACTAAAATGTATCGAAGTTCTAGACAGGGACGAATTCCAATTTTGTGTCAAAGTTCAGGGACTAAAAATATACTTAACCCATTTTTTTATTAGTAGAGGTGGTTTATTGTAATAATCTAAGTTCTATTTTGTTGTAAAATAATATTTCAATGAAAAATCTTGTGGCGCAGTAAGATAAAGTACATAACTAACTTCTAGGTAAGGGAAGCTAACTTTTTGGTGTGCATTGTGTGTTGAGATGTGTAGCTATGATCATATGTAATTTTGATTCTTTGATTGTGATAATGGTGAATATAGGCTTTTTTTGTATTTCAGGGTCCCTTTGACCAAAATATTGTAAAATGGGGTTCGTTGAATTTTTTTTTAAAAAAATGGGTCATGTCGTTAGTTGGGAGGACGACTTCCAAGGTGAAGTCGTCATTCCCAAGACCGGTTTCGTTTTTTTTTTTTTTTTAAAAATGAATGTCGTTACCTCACGTACGATATTTTTTAATAGAAAAGTGAAGTCGTCCTGTAGCATAACGACTTCACTTTTCATTTTTTTTAACTTTTTAGTTTTTTAGTTTTAATTATTTCTTTTTCTTTTTCTTTATTTTATTTTATTTTTTAAATATTTTAGATTTCTTTTTTTTTTAAATTTAACGGTTTTGCTTATTCTTTTTTATTTTTCAGTTTTGATTAATTTTTTTATAATTTTTGAGTTTTCATTATTTGTTTTTTTTAAACCGATTAGTTATTAATATTTTTTGAATTTTTAATTTTTTTTCAAATTTTGTTAGATACAAAAATTATGTTGATTGTATTTGTAATAAAATAAACTTAATAAAATAGATTAGATAATATAAAATTACATAATAAAAATAAACTAAAAATAATTATAGATACAATCAATATAATTTTTATATCTAATAAAATTTGAAAAAAAATTAAAAATTTAAAAAATATTGATAACTAATCAGTTTTAAAAAAAACAAATAACGAAAATTGAAAAAATATAAAAAAAATTAATCAAAACTGAAAAATAAAAAAAATAAACAAAACTGTTAAATTAAAAAAAAAAGAAATCTGAAATATTTAAAAAATAAAATAAAGAAAAAGAAATAATTAAAACTGAAAAACTAAAAAGTTAAAAAAAATGAAAAGTGAAGTCGTCATGCTACAGGACGACTTCACTTCTCTATTAAAAAAAACGTTACGTGAAGTAACGACATTCATTTAAAAAAAAATAAAAAAATAAAAAAAAGCGAAACCGTCATGGGAATGACGACTTCACCTCGGAAGTCGTCCTCCTAGCTAACGACATGACCCATTTTTAAAAAAAAAATTCAACGAACCCCATTTTACAATATTTTGGTAAAAGGAACCCTGAAATACAAAAAAGCTGTGAATATATGTATTGATGTTGTGTGATTAATATGACAAAAGAGTGCGATTGTGTGAAATTGTTGCATGTTAATATGATTTATATGGTTGATTGAATTATTGATAAAATCTATTGCAAGAAAAGTTATCAAGAAACAGGAACATTTCAGTACTCATTATATCGACTGATTCAAGTGTTGCAAAAATATATGAAAGTTTTCTTACTGAAATAGAAGTCCTAGTTTTAAAACATTTTAAATATAATACAAGATCAAATGAGATAGCTGATATAATGGAAAGTGCTATAAGGTTATGTAGAGTATTAATGAGTGATTTAGGATTAATTAGTATAAATTTATATATATATATATATATATATATATATATATATATATATATATATATATATATATATATTCTATATCAGATGATACATTTTTAAAAGATTTTTGAAGAAGGAAATTTATGTAGAAGCCAAGTAATGCCAAACTAAGACATTGTTGTATTTGTAAGAAAAGGAGACAATAACCTTATTAGACTAATCACACTATGTAAGTGGAAGTAGTATAATGAGATGTACCATCACATGATATGACTATCAAACAATAGTCTCATTTGATGAGTGCATTAAGTATTAGATGTTACAGTTATTAGACGATAACTCATCTGATGAATTTATCAAGATACTGAAGGAATGAGAAGGTACAAAATGAAGGCAATGGGGCCATTATAGTGTGATAAAGGCATTGAGGTTGGGAATCATCAATAAGTGGCAATAAGTCTAGAATATACAAGGATATATATATATATATATATATATATATATATATATATATATATATATTAAGGCTTGAAAATTACTTTCAGTGGCATTAAGGCCTAGATAAGAATGAATACATTAGTGAGATGCATTAAGTTTAGAAGTCACTGGAAACATATATGCATATGTATGTATCTTTTGTATGTTATAAAGGCCAAATAAAATTTAGACTTATGGTATTAAAATAAATGTGTATTTATTTGTATAAAGTGATTCTAGGTAGGAAATAACTATGTGTGTGCAAGGTAGGTATATTGAATTGCTAGTCTCCATAGTGAGATTAGCCAGACTCTACCGGTTCAGATAGAAGAAGATAATTTAGGAGTGAGAGTTGACAAAGGCTTCTCGATTAAAGGGCTTTGTGAAGAAGATCATGTCTTGAAGACAAAAGGGCTTTGTGACGCAATGGTACTATCAGAGAATTATAGAGAAAATGGGGTCTCTATGACAAGAACATAATCTAAAAGACTATATTCAATACATAAAATCTTCTTGAAAAAGTTTGTAACATTATGTATTGATTTCGTAGTGTTGGTGCAAAGTGGCTCCAGAAAGGGGGGCTTGAATAGAGTTCGTTGAGATTTGATAATCATTTTGAATAAACATAGTATATGTAAATTAAAATAAAGAGTAAGGATAATAAAAATGCAGACAAAGATTTATATTGATTCACCTCCACCTAAGGCTACATCCAGTCTTTTAAGCAACTTGCTTAAGATGTTCACTAATGAACTCCTTTGACTAGAATGAGTATCAACCTCTCTAGGTTACAACCAGACAATCCTCTCCAGGTATGAGTTTAACCTCTCTAAGAATCAACAAGTTTAGCCCTTTACAAGTTACAAGAGTTTAAACCTCTCCAAGTATCAGTCTCAATCTCCCTCTGAGATCAAGAGCCCTAAAGTACAATGAAAGTAACAATCTCTCATACAAGAGAGTAAAATAAAGCTCTCAGGGTATACTTCACACAATGAAGGATTTATAATGGTTTCGCTCAACCCCAATATCACTCTCTAAAATATAGATTTGACAATGTATATGCTCACTATGTATTCTCACTTTTATTTTCTCTTTTGATATGGCAATGCTTAAGTGTTTCAGTATATTTTTTAGTGCCTTGAGTGAACGATTTACAATGGTTTCGCTCAACCCTAATATCACTCTCTAAAATGTAGATTTGACAATGTATATCCTCACTATGTATTCTCACTTTTATTTTCTCTTTTGATATGATAATGCTTCGGTGTTTCAGTATATTTTTCAAGTGTCCTTCTTGTCTTCTTCATCTTGGTCTTAGTATATATAGTTGTCTTGATATTACTTTCTACGTATATTACTTCTTGTGAATTATGTCTTCTTTCCTTTCTTGTAATTGTCTAATTCGAATTTCATCATTCTTTCAATGATATTTTCGTTATAGCTTTGTTCTTCTTGAATATGCTTATGTTGTCTTTTATCTACAGAGTATTTCCCTTGCTCATGATTGGTTGAAAATAATATGATAATATTCTAAACATTCAATTAGAGAGAAATAAAAAATGTTTCCTTCTTTGGATTAATCAATCAGTGTTGATGTTCTTTGAATATTTTACGTGTATCTTCACATTTATCACTTCTTCATAAGTTGAATTTGACTCATTGGTCAACATTTTTTTCACTTTTATCTAGTGATCTTTCTTATATTAAATTATTCTTTCTTTTCATCTTTTGATTTGTTCCTTGATTTTCTCACTTTAACTCATATTACCGTAGTAACACAGAGGTGTGTAACTGATATAATGTTCAATGTAATCTTCTTATCTTCTCCTTTGGAATTTATCTCTTTTGAAATATTTTGTATATTGTCCTACCCATACCTAACACTACCTCCAGATAGTTAGTTACCGGTACTCACTACTCCAAACACCATATCAACCCCACAATACCAGTACTCGACCATACCAACCAAGGTTGGGTACTGAGTACTGGTTACTCCAAAGTTATGATATTCTCATAGTACCAGTATTGGGCCCTATCCCACCAAGGTTGGGTACTGGGTATTGGTTACTCCAAAAGCTATGGTATTCCCATAGTACCCATACTTAGCCATATCCCACCAAGCATGGATACGAGATACTAGTTACTCATAAAACTATGATATTCCCGTAGTACCGTACCCAACCCTATCTCATCAAGGTTGTAAGACTCACAAAAATTAAACAATTAAATAAATAAATATTAAATAAAGGCGGGTAGTGGGAGCATTTATGACATTAAATGCTAACTTTCATGATGTGGAAAAGTACTAGCTCAAGTGGTTGAGAGTACTTAATTGTGTGAGAGGACTTGGGCTCGAAGCCTATGTGTGCCAATTTTGTGTTATTTAATCATAATATTTTCTTTTATAAATATTGAAGTGTGATAAGAGAGTATTAATTTATGTAACTAGGCCCCCAGCCAAAGCATCGCATCATGACCCTCAACCAAAGCTGTGTAGAAATCCCCTAGCGCCTTGCCCCGCGCAATGCTACTGGTCCTTTTTTTCTGGCATATTAAACAAGTCCCAAAGGACCCCAAACACATAGTACGTGAATCATTACACACTTACAATCATCTAGTCATAATAGTATGACTGAATCTCAATGCACACATTCAATCATGCCATAATATAACTGAATTACACTTTCACACACACACTTCACTTAGCATACTTTCTCAATTAAAATCATATCATCCCTTAAACAATTGGAAAAATACCACACATCAAGTAAAATATTCATCAGTGCAATTTCTACTCAAGTACAGTTCCCTATTAGGTACTGAAACCATCTAACTCAATGCAGCCAACCCCTTTATGTTCATTACCAAGTTAAACATAACCTCATTCATATGCATATGTGTCTACTTATCTATACCCTCTACATACTAAGTCCGATTTCACATAAAATTATGTAATAAAGTCCCAAAACACAAAATCCCAAAATAAGCATCATATTTGCCCCTATTCTTAGGTGTCGCTTGGCGGCAGATCATGCACACCAGGTGATGCATCCAAACCTAGGTTCTGCCAATATTTTTCCACACCTACACGCATCCTAAAACCCAATTCACACTTCTAGCATAACACCTGACTTGGTTTTAATGTTCAATGTCACTCAAATTCATGCTACTCCAAATTAATATCATCATCATAAAAAAATGAAAGCCCATATCATGTAAAAGAATTATGGCCCTCATCCCCAATTCTAACATGACATCTAATTCCCCTAATCATGCAAAGATTCATACAATTGTCACCAAATAAATAATCTCAGATCATAATTCATCATTCCAGTCATATACGTACAAAACGAATCCAATACAAATCCACCACACCACTGATAAACCAAACAAACAAAGGAACTTGGGCAACGCAGTATACGTCACCTGGCGGGTCGCCCTCAGCCGTTAGGCGGTTCATAGAGAAACCTAGAAAACTAGGTTACCACATGCGTCGCCTGGCAGTTCATGTGTCGCTAGGCAGTTTCTGGTAAAATCCAAAAACGTGAAAAAAGTTCGAGAATGGCAAGGTTATACACTTCCAATCATTGAACCTAGTTTTATGGGTTTCTCTATGAACTGCCTAGCGGCTGAGGGCAACCCACGTATACTGTGTTACCTAGGATCCCTTGTTTCTTGGGTTTATCAATGGTATGGTGGATTTGTATTGGATTCGCTTTGTACATATATGATTGAAATGATGAAATATGATCTGAGATTATTTATTTTGTGACAATTGTATGAATCTTCGCATGATTGGGGGAATTAGGGTTCATGTTCGGATTGGGGATGAGGGCCATGATTATTTTACATGATATGGGCTTTGATTTTTTTTATGATGGTGATATTAATTTGGAGTAGCATGAATTTGGGTGACGTTGAACATTAAAACTAGTTCAAGTGTTATGTATGAATTGGGTTTTAGGGTGCGTGTAGGTGTTGAAAAATCTGGGCAGAACCCAAGTTTGGATGCACCGCCTATCGACGAAGGATCTGCCGCAAGGCGACACCTCAGAACAGGGGCAAATATGATGCTTGTTCTGGGATTTTGTGTTTTGGGACTTTATTGCATGATTTTATGTGAAATCGAACTTAGTATGTAGAGGGTGTAGAAAAGTAGAGACATATGTATATGAATGAGGTTATGTTTAACTTGGTAATGAACATAAAGGGGTTGGCTGCATTGAGTTAGATGGTTTCAGTACCTAATAGGGAACTGTACTTGAGTAGAAATTGAACTGATGTATATTTTACTTGATGTGTGGTATTTTTCCAACTGTTTAAGAGATGATATGATTTTAATTGAGAAAATATGTTAAGTGAAGTGTGTGTGAAAGTGTAATTCAGTTATATGAATAAGCCTTGATGAATGAGATTGATGTCCCTGAGGTGGTCTAGATAGTATGCTTCACTGTTGGTGTTGTTTAAAGTGTATGTGCAATATTGACAATTATTGTGGCATGATTGAATGTGTGCATTAAAATTCAGTCATACTATTATGACTAGATGATTCTAAGTGTGTTATCATTCGCGTACTGTGTGTTTGGGGTCCTTTGGGACCTGTTTAATATGCCAAAAAAAAAGACCAGTAGTATTGCCCTACTGGTATGGCGCCTGGCGGCACAGGACGAGTTGCCAGGCGATAGAGTCCAAAATAGTGGTAGTGGCCATTGTATACGCCTGGCAGCAGGGTTGGTCCTACTAGGCGGAATTATGTAGCAGAAATCCTAGAAGGAGCTTGGCGCCTGGCGGCACGAGAGGTGCGTCAAGCAGTCTAGAACCAAATTTCGCCTAGCGACGTGAGAGGCGCGCGAGGCTGTTTTGGATGCAGAGTTGGATCGCAAAGGGATTTCTACATAGCTTTGGTTGAGGGTCATGATGCGATGCTTTGGCTAGGGGCCCAGTTACGGGTGTAACTTGTATTGGGATAACACGTGGCCACTCGAGGTTGTAGCTTGGTGGTTTCGAAAGTCCAGTGGAGTGTGCGAGATTGTGGCTCATACGATGAGGTTCTAGATGATTGCCCTCTTTAGAGCACTTGATTGAGTTTGGTAGTGTGGGGACAACTACGAACTTCGGTTCGTTTTGGGGAACTCCACTTGGTGTCGCAGATTGTGGTCATGGAAATTTATTCCCACGTGTGGACTATTAGGTGGTGGCCTATAGTCGGAGGGGTGAGTAGACACTCGTGTAGCAAAGATCGATCAGTGTACTCATCAAAGGGTGTAGAATCAAGAGGCATTTAACGTAAGGGTTGAAAGTCGAGAAACTGAGGAATGGGAAATGCTAACATGAATTATATTTTTGAGATGCTTTAATTATGTCATGTTGTATCTATTTGTGTTATTTGAGCTCACCCTTTCTACGTGGGTTTTGGCGATGATCATATAACTTGTTACATGGGAGCAAATGGTGATGCAGGTGAGCGTGTGGACGCATAGTGTCAAAGTTAAGATCAGCGATGGGAGTTTATACTTGTTTTTTTCTAGAATTTTATGAGTTATTTTTTAACAAATATCATGATTTATTTATAATTGAGATAATGGGACGCTGTATGGATTTCTTTTAAATTGACGCGTTGAAACAGTTTTAAATTTCCCGGGTTTTGGGGGAAAGAATTTATTAATAAATAAGGTTATTCATAGATTACCTATTTTTATTTTAAATAAGTAATTTCCGGCTAGGACGTTACAAAGGTCGGGTACTGGGTATTGGTTACTCTAAAGGCTATGATATTTCCATTGTACTCGTACCCGACCCTATCCCACTAAGGTCGGGTATTTGGTACTGGTTACTTCAAAAGGCTACACATATTAGCTCTCGAACCAACGCCTACTCACAGGACCAACTATTGAGGATCGACAACCAGTTAGGGTTTTGTGGTAATTTTACCATTATCGTTGGACCATAAAAACAACCAAAAAGGTATTTTGGGCCAAAAGAGCACATTCTAGTGGGACCCATAGCTAAAAGGGTATAAATAGCATGTTGTTCTATGCTTTCATTACGCAATTATTATTCTGAGATTCCTTGGTATCACCAGTGCTAATTTAAGCATCAGAGTGTCTTTTGTAGGCACCCCTACACCTTAGACGACATTTATTGGGACTGAAGGACAATCAAGCTAGAATACTAGTTACTAGAAGAGTTTAAGACTTAGTAGAGTAGAACTTGGTGCTATAAGCACATATATAATATTTCTTCTTCGGTTTACTTTCTTGTTGTAACTACTTTACTTGAATCTTCTTCAAATAATCTTCCTTATAATCCTTCATTTGTAAGATATTCTTTGATGAAGATTTTGTATGATGAAATATATTTTTTGAAGCTTTAATCAATTATTTCATTCTTGAGATTAGATAGCATTTGATATAGAAAGTATTTATATTTTCTTCTCTCTTATGTTCAAAGATTCTCAACTAAAGAAAACTTAGGAAATAAATTATGTAATATCTCAATAGGAATAATATCAATTATAATCATATTTAATCAATATATGATCATAATAAATATAAAATATTTTTAGTCATTTATAAAATATTTCTATACATAGATAAATAATTACTTAATTTAAAAATATTTTTGGTTCAAAAATATAATTTGTTTTATGGGATCCTTCAAATCAAATTTAATTATTAAAAGATAATTTCAATGTTGTGACTCTTTCATTAATTATGATTCCAAAATATTCAAAAAAAAATATATATTAACTCAAATATTAAATTACTAATTAAATGAATGGAATGACTAAACCAAAATGATGCAGTTCTTTCAGGCTCATCTAATGCATGTAGTCGTTTCATAGCTTGACCATTCTTAGGTTGTCTAACGCATTGGCTCGTCTAGTCCATGTTAGCACAGGTGACCTTGTGCATAGATTTTATGAAGCAAGTGCATAAGATAATGTGAGATTGATGAAGATTTGTTGATGATCAAGCTTGTGGTCTATTGCATTAAGAGTAATCATAAAGATCTCAAAGCTTCAAGTTTGTATTGTATTCATAGACTATATAACATAGGATTAATGTCTTTTTGTCATGTATTTGTCCTTTTCAATATGTTTAAAAGGTTTTTGAACATGTTAAAAGGCTTCATGCATATAGTTGTGGTATGAATATATTCAATCAGTTGAATTCTTTTTCAATCGATTGATTTCACTTAAGTCAAGTGAAATCAACAGATTGTACGGACAAACCAACCTATTGAATTCATTTATGACCAAGCTATCTAAGCTGGCTTTTTAGAAAGTGAAGTAACATTTGAGATTTATGAGCGTGAAAACATTGATATGAATTTGGAAAACTCTCTCTCTATGGATTATACAATGTTCAACTTATGATTGAAGATCGTTGAATCTTGGAGAAAAGTTTTGCTTGTTTGAAGCATTGAAGAACATGTTTTGGTTAGCTAGGGAGAGCCTCCACCCAAGTTTGGTTGTTCTTCTGCTTTTGTGTGTTTCCTGGTGTGATTTCAGGTCTGCAAGTGAGATTCTTACAGTGTAGGGGTTAACGTTCTTGTGGGATTCAAGAATCTTAGTGTTTTTGCTTTATTCAAAAGTGTAATCTTTGAGGGATTTTGTATTTCTTTTGATATAGTGCATGATTAGGCTCAATTTGTCTTGATAAACTAGATGTAGCTCAATTATTTAGTGAACCAGTATAAAAATCAACATGTGATCCTTTCTCCCTTATCTTGTTCTTCATTTAAATCTCAAGAAAACTCATTAAATCAATCTTTGTAAGGTGTGCAAATGTTTTAACAACTAAGTTGGATATAATGATTGGACAAATCTTGAATGAGAAAGCATGTTGTTTGAGTGAGTTTAATGCTTTTCGTGTTTGTACATAATTTTGCAAAATATCAGTTGGTTGATTTTATATTTCAATTTGCTAAATCATACTGCATGAACAAATTAATCTGTTGTTTATGTTTTCAATCGACTGAAATGCATGGTCCTGCAGCAATACAACTCTGATTTATTGGTCAATTGAATTTGAATTAAAAGGGGTTTTTATAAGTTTTAATTAGGCATAATTTTTAGTACTCAGTCAATTCAACTCCTCTCCCCCTTCTTGGTTAAGAAAGACATTTTAAACCTAGAGTCCAATCTTTGTTTAAACTCGTCTACTCTTCTTTTAGACTTTTTTAATTCAATCTTTATATGTTTGCTTGTTCTACACTAATATGTTTTTGGCAAAACTTGCTTGAAACTCATATACACAGATTGTATAGTCAATTATATAATCACAATTTATACTAACATATATAAATTTTCAATATATTTACTATAATGGTTGCATAATCCAAAATTAAGCTTTTTTAAGACGAGAACATTGAATTATTAAGAATTTAAACTAAAAACAAGTAATAATCATAGAATATAAGTCATATCAATTTTATTGAATATGAAAATAGTGATTACGAGAATTAAATTTGTCACTTACATTTATAGAAAAATTGGAAGACTTTAAAGACTATATAACAAATCGCTTAATTAAGTATTCTCCAAAAATTAGTTTACTTAATGATGGCGTGCTTAAGCGAGCTCAATTAGTTTAAGTACCTATTTGTATCTTGCTTTAGAAAGTAAAACCATGTTTTAGGGTTTCCAAACAAATAACTCACTTAAGTGAGCACCCATGCCTCACAAACAAGTAGAATAAATCATCAAAGCTTCCAAACGAATGACTTGCTTAAGTGAACAAGCATGTGTTGTCTTAAGTATACCTAGTGAATTCGAAAGTCCTAAGTTCTTCACTATTCCTATTATAATACTTATTATCTGTTAAGAAGAAAATAATAATGCTTAAGTTCTCGAAAAAATCAAATAAAAAAAATGAAAACTAAACTTTTAACTAGAAAAAGTGTTTACTTCTACAATACTACACTTTTAAAAGATGTGTACTTCAGATGTCAACTAATTGTATAAAAACACTTAATAAAGTAGAAGTGGCAATTATTATAAACGATAAAGAATTTTAAATGATTAAAGACTCCAAGCAATTTTTAATTGAAAATAACACTATTATCACAATGCATTTTATTTACTCGATAAAAGCATATCATAAATTCTCAATCTAATATTTACTATTCAAATAATAAATTAGCAGACTATATAGTGTGGTGTTTTTAATTTTTTATACTATTGATTAATTAAAAATAATTCATATAATTTATAATAATTATTATAAAAAGTTTAAATTTTATTATAAAAAAAATTTCTATTTTAAAAATATTTATATTATAATAATTCATTTTGTTCCTACAGGAGTAATACGAGGTTATTTATGGGACCAAAACAATATCTTACAGCAACTTCTAGACTTCTCAATGGATTCATGTCTTTTAGACATGTCAAAACGCATTTCAACCCATGAGCCAACTCGGTTCACCATGGGCTCGAACCGGGTTGGGTTAAGAAAAATTCAGTTTTTATAAAAGTGAGTTGAATTTAACCCGACTCACTTAACCCACGGATTAAACGGGTTTGAGCCGGGTTAATTAAGGGTGGGTTGACTCACTTAACCCACCAACATTTTTTTACAACTTTTTTAAATTTTTTTAATAATTATTTACTACTACTACTACTTATATATGTTCACAATTTCATATTTTTATATGCTAGAATGTTGCTCAATAATATTTGAATAGTTTAAATGTTTAATTAATTTGATTGTCAAGTTATATATGTTGATACTTTATTCTTTAACCATAATCTTTATAGTAAATTACTCAAACAACCGTCTTATAAACAATTTTTTCTAAATTAGCATGACAAAAATGTGTAGTTTTTTTATTTATATTATGTTGAATAGCATGAAAAAAGTGTGTAATATTAGTCACGTTTTCTTGATCTATTTGGACACTTTCTTGGAAACAATTCATCATATATTGGTGGTGAGCATGATGAAAATATTGGTTCTTGATTTTACTATGATTGTCATCTCATGGGTTGGTTAAAAAATTATTTAAATATTTTAATACTTTAGAATAAATACATAAATAATTTTTTATATGGGTTGGTGAGTCACCCATTTAACTCACCAACCCGTGGTGGGTTGAGCCGGATTGTAAAATTTCTCGCTCACAATAAAGTGAGTTGGGTTGGGTTCATTCATTTTCAACCCAGCTGGTGGTGAGCCAACCCATGTGAGCCAGGTTGGCTCACTTTGACATGTCTAATTTCAACATATACTGATTATATTCAGGGTAAACCTATTTTACAATTATTTCAAAAAATAAATATTGCAAAATAAAGAATTATTTAAATTTTAACACATGATACAATTTACAAAAAGATATAAAAGTAATGATTAATTTTAAATTTTTTTAAAATTTTCTTATATTGTTTAGAAAGTAAAATTGCAACAAAGAATAATTTATAAAATTTATAAAAATATGTAGTGATGTATGCAAATCATTTTTATATCTTACTTCTAATTACATTTTAAATTTAGAATATTTTGGCTCTTAGTAACTAAGATTTTACTATATATCCAACTATCTAAATTTTACAAAACAATTAAAAAAATCAAAATCACCCTAGAAATATTTTCAAGAAAAAAAAATCAACAATGAAGTATAATTCTGAATATTAAAAATCAAATAAGTCAAAAAAAAAACACATTTAATATTAGTAACAAAAATAGGGAGATAAAATTGCCATATCTATCTCTACTTTAAGAAACATTGAACATTGAAATTGTAAGGCCCACTTATTTTTCTGCCCAAAAAGTTTAAGGGTCTAGCCTCATCTATTGGGCTTAAGGGCCAGTCCATAGGGTGTCCCCAAGGACTCCCTTTCAGTCTCTTCGTTTTCCATTCTACCCACTTTGCAAAAACAGTCCCTTTGCTCACTTCCTTTTTCCCTCAACAGAGCTATGCTAGGGTTTGGATCCCATTCGTCTTCAAGCTAGCTCAACCCCATTTTTACTTCACGTAAGTTGGTCTTCAACCCATATCCTCTCCTCTCTAATCTTATTTTCGTGGTGCCAACAAAGGTTCATCTTGATAACCTTGTTTTCTATCTATGCCAGTGTTTTCCAGCTCACGAATCTGCTCCTGGAGCTGTAGTGCCCATTTTCTTAAGTGTTGGTGCATTTTCTAACTTTTTTCAGGTAAGGGAAGCTAGGGTTCCTTGTATTTTTTGAAAATCTGTCTATTTTTTTCTTTGCTTCGTGTTCGTATGGCTTGGGTGCTGCTATGGTTATATGGAATACCTTGTTATGTTGTTTGGGATTAAATGTATGGCTGATGCAGGTGAGAACAGTGGCACGAACTGGTATTCTCGCCCAAGCGGGCTTGTCTCGCCTCGGCGAGAATAGCAGAAACTGGTCTAGGTTCCAACTCGAGCTCTCGCTCAGGCGGAGAGCTTTCGTTTGAGCCACGAATCATCTCGCTCAAGCGAGAGGGGCTCACCTAAGCGAAAACTCATAGGAACCTGATGTGTTTCACTTCAGTAGTAGCTAAGGCGAGGGGCCTCTCTTTTGGGTGAAAGGCAGTCTCACTCAGGCGAGGAGATCTCGCCCAAGCGAGAATTCACGAAACCTACAATGCTCTCTGATGGCAGACTCACCTAAGCGAGAGCTTGTAGCTTGAGCGAAAAGTCTCTTTCGCCTGAGGAAGGGTCATGGCTTGAGCGAGACTGGTGCATGCTCTAATGCTATTCTCTTCCTTGTTTTTGATGATTGGTTGCATGATTGAGTGGTTTCCCTAAATTAAAGTATGAAACATGTGAATATGTATGCTTTATCTATTTGTGTGGGCTAGAACTAATGAGCTTGGTATGATTATGCATATGACACATGATTGGATGGTTGGTTAAATATTGGTATGCATGATAAATCTATAATTGGTTGGTGAGACATGGCTATGGTATGGGTAGCACGTAGTTCTATGAACCTCTTGGTGAGAGTTCATGGTGGTGCCTCATATAATGGACGTAATTCCATGAACCTCTTGGTGAGAGTTCATGGTGGTGCCTTATGTAATGGACATAATTCCATGACCCTTTTGGTGAGAGCTCATGGTGGTGCCTCAAGTAATGGACGTAATTCCACGAACCTCTTAGTAAGGTTTCGTGGTGGTGCCTCAATATATAATTAAGTAAGGATTGCATTCTAAAGCTCTAAACATTGAGTTAGTCTCACGTAAAGCATACTGACTCAAGTGGAGAGAGTAGCAGGAGGCCCTAGTCTTTCGCAAGATAATGGTCTTAGATGTTTGAAGGCTAACCTTGTGTATGGTAGGGTGAAACCCATTGGCTGTAACATCCCTAAGGAATATTACTTAAATAAATAAATAAATAAGAAAAAGAAATTAAATCGTCATAATATTATTATTCCCAAATGTGGGAAAATTTTATTATAATTAATCATGCGCCAAAAATTGTAAGAAAGTAGTCATAAAGACGTTACAATTTCCAAGAATCCATAATCATAAAATAAAAACATAATCAAATATGCTTAGCTCTAATCCCAGCTAGCCCTCACTCCATCGCCTGAGCATCCTCAACATCACCTGTATCATCATCAGCTCCCGTGTAACGAATCACACGATCATCGCCACACACAAACAGAAAGGGTGAGCTGAGAAAATAAAAATAACATATATGCATATATATAATAGCATCAGATAAATCATACACCCATTTAATTCAACCTACGTAGTTCTTGGCCAAGACCTTAACCCTAAGGCTTTTCAGCCTTCAAATCACACAAATTGTTAGCCTTGGACTCGGGAATATGATGCTCACACGAACCTGCCCACTCGTGGTCCTGCCTCTACGAATCTCTTCGCTCGTAGTCTTGCTCTACGAATCTCTCTACTCGTAGTCCTACTTTATGGACCTACCCGCCCGTAGTCCAACACATGTGATCCACCAGCCCCGTACCTCCCCGCACGTGGCATCTCTCCAGCATGAGCGCGGAACATACGAATCTACCTCGCTCGTATCCCCACGCGAGAGTAACTTGATATGAACCTCCCCGCTCATATCATCACATGTTATCCACCATCCATGAACCTACCCGTTCATGGCACAGCATCTCCCGATCCAAGTATAGAATTATCGCTTAAAAGCAATGCACACAAGTCATAGTCTGTTGGGTTTTCGCCAGGCGCAACACCAAGTGCCTCTAGGCTAAACTGACCCAGACCGCCTGGCGATACCTTCTCACCGCCAGGCGCCACCGCTCTCCTGGCCCTGATGAGTTCAAATTTTTGCCCTCATTTAATATTTAAAATTGGGGATTTAATTGAATTTTCTGTGCTTAAAGATTGATTTAATTAGGATTTGTGATTATTGGATTTATTGAGTAAGTTTGGTAAAA
>Ga0214544_1007345_pt1 | contig 19459 bp, 9 predicted proteins | sample CNSS3metaG_FD_160074 | JGI IMG/M metagenome (GOLD analysis project Ga0214544, IMG submission 160074) | Root nodule microbial communities from cowpea collected in UCLA plant growth center, Los Angeles, California, USA - CNSS3 | ecosystem: Host-associated > Plants > Roots > Nodule | place: USA... | reverse complement strand
ATAAATATAATTTTTTTAATATATATATATATATATATATATATATATATATATATATATATATATATATATATATATATATATATATATATATATATATATATATATATATATATATTCTAACATCCCAAAAACTTTACTAAAAACCTTAGGTTATTATTTAATATCATCCAATCTTAAAAGCACACTTGTATATATAAATTCAACTACGTATCATTACAATGTCTTAATATTGTATTTCAAAAATACATTCTCAAAAACAACCAAAATATTTCAAGAGATAAGGATTATGATTGATAAAGTTTTACAAATAGATATGGCACTTCATTATTTAATCTACCACTATTTTATATCTTCATTGATCATTTTAGGGTTTACATAACAAAGGTTTTAATTAAGTCACAAAATGAGAGAGATCCATAAGGGTAAGCGCTCTGATACCATCTCAAATTTTGAAGAGAGTAATTTATCTCTTACTTGTATCATTATTAGAAATGACAATGGGTCGAGTCGGGTCAAGCACGGATATTGCCTACCGCAACCCGATCCGCAAAAACAAATCCATCCGCTACCCGCCCGTTTACACGTCGGGTATCCACTTAAAAAATCTCCGTAGATTTCTTTAAAACATGTGGGTACTAGTGGATACCCGCATACCCACGAATATTTTAAAAAATATAATTTAAAATTTTTTAAATAAAATTATAAAAAAAATGAAATATAAATTTAATTTAATTAAAATTTAATTTTCATTAAATTTAATCTAATAAAATATAATTTTAATTTTAATTTTAATTAAATTTAACTTAATAAAATGTAAATTAAATATAATTTTAATTTTAATTAAATTTAACTTAATGAAATGTAAATTAAATATAATTTTAATTTTAATTTTAATTAAAATTTAACTTAATGAAATGTAAATTAAATTTTATTTTATTTTTTTGCGGATAATAGGTACCCTCGGGTACAGGTAGTATGATACCCACACCCGACTCGTTTATAAGCGAGTATTAAAATACCCGCTACCAGCATGTAATAAATACCTACAGGTACTAACTATCTGCCAATTCTATTCACATATATCTTCGGGCACGTGTATTTTTGTCATCCCTAATCATTATACACATTGAATATAATGATGTATGTTGGGTAGATAGACAAAAAAGATTAATCATAAGTTCACATGAAACTAAAAAACAATTTGCATCTAAAAAAGATGAATAACTTGGTTTATGTGGCATATACCTTGGAGTTGAAAAATAAATAAATTAGAAAAGTTGTTTGTCTCTCATTTGATATTGAGTTTTATGATGAATTGAAGACTAAAACCAAAGGTAATGTTGAGGTTAAGTTTAAGGTGGTGATGGTGGAAATGTTGACTTATGTAGAACAAGTTCAATTGATCTAACTTTAGATGCACTTTATCTTAATAATATAGATTTTGTATGTCAATGTTGACATACTTTTCTAATATAAGGTAGAGCTTGACAACGATGATGATGATGATGATGATGATGATGATGATGATGATGATGATGATGATGATGATGATGATGATGATGATGATGATGATGATGATGATGATGATGATGACGACAACGACAATCATCATGATTATCATTAGAGAATTGGAAACAAAAAAATTGAAGATATTTGTCAATTTTTGTAATTATTTAATTGTTCTCATTTGAAGACCTTATATTTTGTAATTATGTGAACTTATCTATTTGGTATAGTTTGAACATACATAATAGTCATGTTTTGTTGAACTTGGTTATTTTGAGAATTACGAAATTATTGTTTCCTATGTTAATTAATTATGATGTTGAAATATTAAATTGGTATGTTATGTACATGTTCTTTATTTACTTTTCAAATGAAGTAAATTGTAAAGATTTTACAAGTCTCGAAGTCAACGAGTCAATAAAAACTCGAGTCATGACTATAATGTTGATCTATGAGTTAGAAACGATAGTTGTAATAAACATTTTGTAATTCTTTTATATAAGTTACAAATGGTGTCCTTCTTGATTTACATATATTGGTCTAGTTTTACCTATACCATTTATTTCATTTTCTTATAGAAGAGTTGTTAGGGAATTATTTTCCTAGTTAAAGAGTAGCACTATTTTTATTTAATTTTTATTCTTCAATTTCACAATATTTTCTCAAGAATATGATGGTGGACAAACTTGATATATAATTTATGATGAATTATTTTTATATATTGTCAAATTTCACTATGTTGAAAAAAAACTTTCCTTTCAACAAGTTTGACGTTATAAAAGTAATGAAAGTTGCTTCTAACTAAAGTTTAATTGCAAACATAGGTAAGCATAAGACACTCAAAAAGTAATCAAAAATAACAACAAGCTATGTTTGCTTGGGTAAAACCAAGTCGAAGAAATCTAAACTATTTTGCAAAATGCTCTCAAATTTTTGTTCCCCTCATTCATTCATGTTCAAAAGGAGTTTGAGTTCAATGTTTAAAAAGGAAATTGAATCAATGAATTACTAGTTTAAATAAGGTACATTAGAATAACTTGAGATAATATATAGTATAAAAAAATAAAGTAATTGTATGACTAATATTTCTTTTACAATTATAAATTGGTTCAACTATAATTGTGTTCCAATCAATATGCAAGTCTTACATTTTGATCTCTTTTGTGTTAAAAAAAACCACTAATATGTTTTCTAAAACACAAATATTACGTGAAGGGGTTAATTTTTGGTTGACAATTTTTACGGAAGAATTTTTTCTAAGTTTATAGGGTTTTGTCTGTATTTCTTAAAAAACATATAAACAATCAAACCCAATGTTTGTTCAAAAAACATATGATAAGAAATAATAGATGATAGATCTAAACACTCATATTTTTTAATCGATAAAACCATAAATTTGGTTATTCATAAAGATCAAAATAAATATAGGAAGAAAATCAACATAATCTACAACACAATTACCAGATGAATCAATATTAACATGTTTTATATAGGAGACAATATGCATTATAAGGACGTAGGAAATAATCAAGACTAATAGTTCTTTAAAAAAAATAATATCTAGTTATTTTATTTTTAAAATATTAGACTACAAAAATAACTTCTATTGAAAACAATCATAATCTCTTTAAAAAAAAAATTAAATTCTCTCTCTTTTCTTATTGTATATTTGATTCCATCCTTCACATTTTATATATATATATATATATATATATATATATATATATATATATATATAATGTCGTTACTTAATATTAGAGTTATGTAATGCTGATTAGTATTGTAATGCTCCAAATTGGATTGTTACACATGATAATCTATTAAAATATTTTTAAATAGTGGTTAGAATATTAAGTTAAGCACAAATGTTTGTTCTCATTTTTACCAAAAAGATGATATCATACTTGCCTTCCATATCGTTTTATGACAAAACAAACCATTCAACTACAAACTATTCAGAGTCACTTTTGAGGTCTTCACCTCGAAGACCTATCAACATTTTCTTCATCATCTTCTTTCTTTTGATTTTCTGCAAGAAGAGATCTCTCACACTCTTTCTCTAACTCAATGAAAAGGCTTAACAATTCTTGAGGAGGAGTTGACCTACATTGTCCCAACATCATCCACTTTCTTATGTTTCTTGCGTTCATTAGTCCTTTTTTTCTCCTTTTCAGGAGTTGTCGCAAGACATTTTGGATATGTCACAACCATCATATCTTTTGTAATAAATAGAAAAACTCAATCAAGTTAAAATCATGAAAATAAGCAAAATATTAACATAACAAGCAATCACAGTTGTGTTTAACACCCGCAACATTCCCATGGTAAATTTGTTTAAAGGAAATCAGACATTAACATCTATTTCAAAGAAGAATGAATCTAAGGTCGTTATCAAACTGTTATCGCCATTCGAGTCGTATATTCATCAATTTTGCACCACTCAATTCCATGTGACCATTTGAAAACTTCTCAAATCCTAATAACCCCTTGGAAATTTAAAGCTTCTCAAACACCAAAAATGTGGAGCACTCGAAAATGAGATTCTAAAATGTGGTTCTTTCATGATAGTGTCTCACTCCTTATCAATACGCAAACTGAGCCAAGGCACTAACTGTCACAACCTTTACCAATTACTAGATTATTTTCTTTAACAATCACATAAGTACAACCCCTATCCTCATTAAACGAGCACAACTGCCAATAACCCTCAAAAGTTCCAAACTCTTTGTCTCTTATATCTACTCTAGTTGAATCCAAAGACACCTCATAAACAAATTAAAAACTTATCTCCTCTCTATCATCTAGGTTTGAACTTTGACCGTCAAGGGCTTCGTGAAATGGTCCTACCTCCTATTTATATTGTTGGGTTTATATAGCGGTCAATCACTCTGAACCCATCATATAGTTGTAGTCATAGTTATAGTCAAAGATTGTGGTTCTATATATATGATATTGGTTTTATACATATAAGGCATTTCACACCATTTTTAACCCAAAACCTTAAGACAATAGTGTTATGAGCCTTTATTTTTATATAGTGTTTAACTTTATCTATTTTATCTAATGTGGGACTATTGACTCACACTTAGACTATTCCCAACATATATAGGCAATAGGAGTCAAGGCACCAATTATCACAACCTTATAAGACCAATGCCCTCATGCCATTTCTTTTATCTTCTTTCTCCCCCTCAAATTTTTCTCTCCATATGATTTTGTCATCAATCTTAACAAGATCAATTGAGAAAAGCGTTTCTCTGAACTTACTTTACTATATACAAATTTTTGTTATATTTGAATACTTTGCTTTATTTACGTCTCTAAATTCTAAGTAGCCTTACTACTTTAATTTTGGAATTATTGCTTTGAGAATAGGCATTGTAGGTAAGGAAAACTAGTTATTTTTGTTATTGATTTCTATATCTTATATGTTATTATGGTGTGGATGAAATTTGTCATTAGATGTGTATAGTAGTGATGATGGGTTTTGTTGAATATTAGTATGATATATTAGTTTGAAATACTTTGTGATTGAAGAAAATTTAAGGATAGTTATATTAGATTGGTTAAATTGGTACTTAGTGCTATTTTTAGAACTGAATTGGACTTGTTTTGACTAATAGAAGAGATTAAAATCACCAATTGGAAAAGAGATCAATGTGATATATCTATTAGTTTTACTGAATTATGTAAACTCGTTGGACAAGCCAATACTCATTAGACGAGTCTTATGGAAAAGGTTCCTAAGGATTTGAATCACTAGGCGAGTAAGGCCCTCGCTGAACAAGAATATTTTATGAAAAATACAAATAGCTCAGGATGGTTTGATTCTTGGGTAAGTTAAATCTCGTTGGGCAAGCCTTCGCCGATGTTTGAAGTCATGGGCAAGCCTTATTCTCACTTAACGAAGCTTTTTTATAAAAGCTCCCAATGGTCATTCATTGGGCAAGTTGAAGTTTAAAGGACTAAGTTCCAAAAAACGAGAGTTTTTATGAGCAAATGAGTCAAGATTGATAACAATGGAATAAATTTTAGGCTATACATCAAGGATGATGTGTCAACCATTGCTTGAGTTGTTGATTCATTATCGTCACATATGTTGCAACAAAGATCTACTAGTTTCAATGTGGTCTAAGTCATGTATATCAAGTGGTGAAAAGTTGAAGGAGAAATTCTCACACACCGTGACATATGTAAATGTGTGGATCTTGGTTGTGATAATCTTACTCGAATTTCATGATTTGTGGATTTGTTTGTAAATTCACGACATAGATTAAATCATATGTTAATATTTGTAGGATCATGTGAGTGTTTTGGAAGTCATGAGTCAATATTCCAAACATCATTCTACATATGGATCCTTGTGTAGCCTATATGGTTTTTGAATATTTGTGATTGATTGAAATTGGATTGTTGATGAATTGTTAATAAACGTTAGAGTTTTGAGTATATGATTTTTATTTGTTTCTTTTATTACATTATTATCTTATGTTAGAGTTTTATTTTGACTAAAATGTTTAATAGATACTTATATTTCTTTGAATGATTCAATTAGGTCTCTAATTTTATTTGGTTCAATTGAGTTCTCTTATTTATAAAATGATTCAATTAAATTTATTTCATTAGATTAACGTTTTGAATATGTCACATATTAATTCATAATATTTTTCTTTTTTTTTTTGCAACATTTTCTAAGTTTTCCTGTCACATGTTAAGTCATTGTTAAAATAGGTATTTTCTTTTAAATTTAAATTGAAAAATAAATTACTTTTGATATTTAAATAAAATGATTTGATATATACATTTTAAAAACTTATTTTAACATATATAATAACTTGTAATTAACCTTATAGTTTTATTTTGGAGAGTAATGCAACTTATTTTAACATATATAATAGGTTGTAATTAACCTTATAGTTTTATTTTGGAGAGTAATGCTTCATTTAAAAAATAATAATTGAGACTCAATTGATATTACAAGACACACTAATACTACCACATGATATCATCACTGCTACATTAGTGTCACATGACACGATAATAACCTTCCACGGGCAAAACAAATCTTAAAAACTGAAAAAAAATTAAAAAAATTGAAATGCTAGATCTAGATCAATCTTAATGTTACATGTGTGAACCATTTTATCTTAAAAATATTTGTTCACATAAAAATCAGGAAGATACTTCAGCTTTATTCAGAATAATATATTAGATAGCATTCGCTACAATAGGCAAGTAACTATGCAAGGATAATAAATTATAAAACATGACTAATTCCAACAACATCCAGAGCACAGGATCAAAGTGGCAATTCGTGATTAAAGATATATCCTATATGTCGACGACTATCTTACCATCGAGATGAGAGAATTCTTGGTAAAAGGCCTTGAAGTGCTCATATGAATACTTCACATCATCAACAGCACAAATTTCTCGTATGCTATGCATTGACAACTGCGGTGCACCAACATCGACGGTGCGGATACCAACCCCACTGGCAAGAATAGGACCAATGGTTGAACCACAAGACATGTCGTTGCGCACCACAAAGTCCTACAAGCATCAAGGTACCTTGTTATATAATCCATTATCGCTTACCAATGCTTACACAACTCTAGGCCTGACAAGAAAAAATGTGTCTTTCATTCCTAGACTTCCAAACAAACTTGGTTTTTATCCTTGAGCTTTTAACTTGATGGACTTGAGTTCAGTCCTTTCAACTTTTTTGAAAGTTAGAAACTGTCATTAATTAATAAATTTATGTGAGTAGGCTAAATTCACATATTTTGTTAGAAAACTATTTATCAATTTCAAAATGCATGACACAAAATTAAGTTTCACATAAAATACAGGAATCAAAAATACATTTTTTTCTGGGGAAGATTTAAAATACGTAATAATTTTGTTCCTTGAAATATAACAAATACTATAGTTGAAAAGTCTTTTCTGTATGATAGTTAGATTGCCTTGTAGAAGCAAATCTATTTCAATTACAATCACAAAAGATAAAGGAAAGAGACATTAAATTGTTCACTTAACTTACCTGAACGGGGAGGTTATGTTTTGATGCTATTTCCCTGAAATAGAAGGATGTGACAGCATTGGTTGCATAGCGCTGGTTTGCATTGTTTTTAATGACAAGTCCTCCGTGTAGTTTGGGCTGATGGTTTGCTTCATGCTTCTCCTGCAAGAAATTTGGTCATGATAAGGAGCAACAGTTTGAATTATTTTCAATCAAGGCACATAAGAAGACTTGCCATGTAATTTGGGTGTAGTGCATGTGCCATATCAGCAGATACAAGGTAGCTTCTTTGCGCTGCTTTCTCCAGAAGCTAAAAGAAATCACCGTAACGAAAACTAATTAAATACTGAAAGCACAATTTGAGTGTGGTTATTCCACTTTTCCACACAGTTGAAATATCTAAAATGCTAAAATGGTGGAATTGTGCTGTAAATTATATGGGCTGGCACGACAAAGCCACTCTCTCTACATTTAACTAATTGTAAGTAGTAAGATCATCCATGCAGTCCACGGGAATAAAAAGAGAGGTAAAGGAATAAAGGTATTATACGTTGGGCTTTGTGCCGAAGGTATTGGTAACCCTAGTCACAGCATTTAGCATAACAGGAGAGCCAGCTCCTTGTGCAGAGTCAGATCCAACTTCCTCATGGTCAAATAAAGCCACCATTCTAACTCCCGTCTCTTCCTCTAGACTGCTTTCAGAGGATGTAGCATCTATTAAAGCCTGAAATAGAAACCAAGACGTTAGCGTAGGATAATCAACGAGTACATTATGCAAACACATTTCCAATTCCAGATAGATAGTCTCACTGTCTTAATTCTTTAGATTAAACCCCAAAAATGCCTGAGTTTGATGCAAAAACAAAAACAGCAAACGAAGGCGCCCAGAGGCATTAGTACTTGTGATAGTGTGATGCCATCCAACCACACCTTGGTTGACACGGGAAGAGATGACATTTGATCTTAAGTTGATTGGCATTTTCCATAGGAGCACGGTGATTGACAAATGATGGAAGCCAAACATCAAGGTTATCCGTACCCTCTTGAAAGGAAAAGTTACCAGTTGAGGGGAAAAGAGGTAAAAGGCCCAAGCACACTATAGAAACAATGTGGGACATTGACAGCTCAACAGCCTGGGTAACCCCTTCTGGGTGTGCTTGCTGTTCAGGCCAGGGTCTAATCTAGTGACCCTAGTCCCAAGGGAATACTAAAATGCTAACATCACTGCTCAAGCTGCATATTTGTTAGAGATGATATTTAAGCTTTAAGACCCTGTGAAATAAGCTTGAAAAGCCCAACCTAAAAGCTAGTACCGAAGAAAAGAGCTCGAAGTAATATATGGAAGTCATACCACTGTCAGACTCCTCCAATGGAGCATAACATAACCACAGAAATAGATTTTATATGTATTATACTTTTACATGATGTCTTGTCTAGTCTGTTTCTATAGCTAGGTAAAAAGGTGAACAATGACTCATACATACATTGAAAGCATAAGCAAACTAAAGACTCAGGATTGCATATAGGAGTGCATAGACTGTCATATTATATTGAGTGTAAAGCATCAATCCAGTGCTACGAAGATTAACCCGTCACCACATTAATAATCCAAAGAGTTTTTTTTTTTTTTATTGACCAAATTAGTCTCTTAATACACAAGCTACAAAATTTGCTCTTTTGTGTCACTAGTCTTCCATAAGAATGAATATGGTAGCATTACATATCTAAGAAATGGCTAATTTGACGAACTTAAGACAAATTCTTTAGAGGACTAATGTGGTAATTACACTAATATTGGAAGAATAAAGTAAGGGTTCAAAGGTAAGCAAAAACACCTTACAGCCTCCGAAAAATGACTAACTTCATGGATTTCCATCATCAATTGTTTCTAGGAGTGTAAAGATGGTTGTAAGATGGTTGTAACTACTTCAGATGGCTTTCAACTAACCCATGTCTCACATGATGGAGGCATGACTAGGACCATCACAGAAATTTCAGAGCAGTTGATGGAAGCATGCCCTGGACCTTTATAGGGATCTTGGATTAACTTCAGATTATAGAATAAGAACTTTTTAGTTTATAAACTTGTAATTTTGTGTTTAGGCTTTATCGAGCTTTTAGTCGTGTTGGGCTTTTTATGTTTAGACACATAGTATATAACCCTTTGTGAGACATATTTGTAGTCAAATTTGAGTATATGAAAATTTGAATTTTTCTCTCAAGTCTTGAGGTTCTTCTTTGAACCACTGATCCTTATCTTTGAATCTCTGATTCGAAGTGACAAATCTTCCTAACTTATCTTAGAATCTCCACCAAGTGGTGTGGTTTCCTTCTGTTCAATATCTCCATCGATTTGACATCACCCCTCTTCCCCTTCGTTGATTTTTGTTTTACGGTTCCCAAAGCCGAGACAATCCTTCATCATTTGGTATCAGAGCACTACAACAGCATATACACATTTGGAGATACATTTGATGTTGCTTCGCATGCTGAGTTGCGGCTGGAACAGTTTGGACTGTTGTGTTAGGTTGTTGTCCTGGTTGTTATTTGGTATTGTTCTGGATGTTGTTATGATTGCTCTCCATGGTGCATATGATACTTATTTCTGGGTCAAACTTCTTGTCCGTATAAGTCCTTTTTTATTGAATTCCTAGCTTTGTTTGAGTCTATTCTCTATCCTTTTTCTGAGTTTGATCTTCCTTAAATTCTCTGGTCGTGAAACGATGTTCCTTGAGCTGAATTGTTGAAATATTACTTGTGGGAGTTTGAATTAATCACCACAGTTTAGCTTGAGCACTTTGTTTCACATTTAGAGTAGAAACTCTGAATACATTGTTTAGATTACTGTTGTCTTTTAAAGTGCTTTTCTCATTGTCATATTCTATGTTTTGTCACATATTTACTCTCTTTGGTTTAGCCATTTCTTGATTTTGGTGCTTTTTAGTTTGTCTTCAAATTTCCTTGGTTTTATCTTAGAGTTTTCCTTTCCTAGGCCTCCTGAGTTGAGCTTAGATCTGTTACATCTTTCACTTTGATGTTAAATTCTTGATGGGTTGATTGGAGGTTCTTTAAAGAACTGAATAGGAACTTGAGGGCGAGTTAATACACTTTTGAGAGTGAAACACAAGTGGAATAAATGTAAACACGTAAGGAGCAATAAGGTCCATTTGACAATTTTATCTACATTACTTGTGCTAACCACTTACTTTGTTTTGTGTCAGTTCTTGTTTTCTTGATCACTCCAGAATGTTCCATAAGCGTTTGACCTTGGTAGAGGATATCAATGTCATTGTGTCCAGAATTATCAAGTTGAATAGCAAACTTGCCAATCTTGAAAGGGAGCACAAAAATGACAAATTTATTGCCAAGACGCAAAACAAGTGCTATTAGATGCACCAAGTGTGAAGGTTATGGACACAAAGTTTATCAATGTACTAATTGGTATGCAAGCCCTATGACTCATGAAGACCTCAAGGATTACAATATTTGCTTGAAAGAGGTGGAGAAGAGTGTTGTACAAAAGCTCGAAGTGCTAAACAAAATGAGACGAGAGCAAAAGGCACAAAGAGAGCAAGAAAGGGTGGGAAATGAGGAAATAACACTAACACAAAAGGAAAAGGAAAAGGAAAGAGAGGCGAGAGTACAAAGGATATTACAACGATTGGAGATGTTGGAAAAAGCAGGACAAGAGGAGGAATTGAAGAGAGGACAAAAGATGAAAGAGCTCAGAGAAAGAAAAGAGAAAGAGCAACAATTGAAGAAAGAAAGAATAAAGAGACAAACAAAAGAATGAGTCTCTCCTTACACCCCTGACATACAGGGTTGAGACGAAATCCTTAAAGGGGGATTACAATACTTTGAATTGTTGTGTTCCCATTTACATCATGATTCTGCATTTTCGTTGGGAAAACATACTAATCCGTCTCTTTTTGTCTTAATGCCTAGGGAAGAATTATACATTAAGGAGCAATGGGGTGAAGAAAAGATGATAGAAAAACAACAAACAAGATTGGAAACATATGAACATATTTCTGATTATGGCATTGTTTGTTTGTCATGCAGTGAACCTATTCAAAGACTCTCTTTTCCTTATGTGATTTATGAGTGTTTTTCCTTTGTAGTTCTATTGTTGATGAAAAAATTTTGTTGAAACTTTTGATGTGTTTTGTAGTTTGGTCTTTTGACCCTAGAGGACGATCTCCAAGCACCTTGATAATAAGAGATTGGCCTCTCCCAAGATTCCAATCTCAATTTAGATAGCAATTTTATTGTTGTCTTTAGACTATTATGGGTTTGCGTGCTTTTAGCACTTATGTTTTTTTTTTTGTAGGTAATAAAGCGCTAAAATTTGAGATCGAATTTTCTCCAACCTAGAGGCAATGATGGAGGCATGACTAGGAACGTCACAAGAATTTCAAAGTAGTTGATGGAAGCTTGCCTAGGACCTTTACAGGGATCTCAGATTAGCTTCGGATTATAGAATAAAAACTTTTTATTTTGTAATTTTGTGTTTGGGCTTTATCGGGCTTTTTCGTGTTGGGCTTTTGTGTTTAGGCACATAGTATATAAGTCTTTGTGAGACATATTAGTAGTCAAATTTGAGTATATGAAAATTTAAGTTTTTCTCCCAAGTCTTGAGGTTCTTCTTTGAACTACCGATCCTTATCTTTGAATCTATTCAAAGTGGTGGATCTTCTTCACTTATTTTGGAATCTCCTCCGAGTGGCGTAGTTTCCTTCCTGTTAGAATTATTACCTATTGTATCATTAACCCTATGTATACCTAGACATCATTGGCTGAAAGCATTCCATTAGGACGTAACTTATAATGATGTTATAAACATATAAGGTAATGATATTCAGAAATGATTTTCTATTTCTTGAACTATAGAATAACTGCATGAAATGACCCAATTATCTAGAGTGGTAAACTTCAAAAATCAAGGTTATATTTTGAAGTTCATATCTAAACTATACACAACACAAGTATTTGAAATTTTACTTAAAAAAATATATATATTCTCTATAAAAGTTAAACTTCAATGAGAAAAATGACACACAGATTATCAAGTCGTCCAGAAAAAATGAAGTCCTTTGCAGACCCACTAACATATTTTGAAGTTTATATCCATACTATATATAAGCATTTGAAACTTTACTTGAAAAAATAACACGATGGAAGTTAAACCTTCAGTGAGCAAAATGTCATGCAGAGGTTATCAAGTCGTCCTGAAAAGATAAATTCCCTTGCAGCCCCACCAACAGTACTTGGTTGTGTATCACAAGCTTGCAATTCAAAATCATAAATGTCATCTGGCTCGCATCCAAGCTTACTTGCAAGTAACTGGTGAAAAGGGGACGAAGACAATAAACAACAATTAGACTCTAAATCGTCATATATACGTCCCAGACCCAAATTAAGAAAGTTACAGATTACAACTACATGTGACTGGTGTTAATGCACACATCCCAAGAAAGGCAGCTGAAATAAAAATAACAAAAATACATTCTGAGATTCCAGGTCTGCTGTTAACCTGCAAAAGAAGAAGGTGGTGCTTCGTATTGGTGGTGCCTGTTTTATCAATTGCTTTATTTACTTCAGTCTGATTTCCATTTTCAACCGAACCATTTTCAGAGGACAATTTATTAAGCTCACCCTGCAAGACAAAGCTCATTGATCGTGTAAAAGCTAGATTTAAATAATTAAAAATGAACACTACGAATCTGAATAAGCACTGTTTGTGGAAGTTTTACTTCTTTCAATTAATAAAACAAAGTCTAAATGCATAATATAACAGTCCAAAACGATTGCATCAAATGTTTAATTAAAACACCAACACAATATTAAGTAACTTGCAACATTGCATGCTATTATAATTTCAAAATGCATATTTTAACCAATAAATGAGCTTTCTAGCCACGTGCAAGCACTTAAATAACAATTCAGATAGCCTAACACTAAATGCATTTAGTTTGCAGGACTTGATATATTAAACCATGGAATCACAATAATAACTATTTCCGTAGAATAATCAGTAACCACTGTGATTACCTTCAGCGATGTTGCCAAGATGGGAATAAGGTGTGTCTCGTTGTTAAATTTGAATCCATCAGAAGAAACAGTCCTGTACACAATGAACCAGAGGAAAATGATAAACCCAAAATAATGATCAAGAAAGCTAACAGACAATGCATCTCAAAAACAGTGACAGAACCTATCCAAGTGAATTGCCAAAGTTGGGATCCGCATTATAGGTTCCTCAATTCTAACAAGATGATGTGAGTACGAAACAGAACCCGCATTCTCTTCTCGAACAATGACCCTCCCCGCCACAGTCAAGTCTCGGTCAAACCACGTGTGCCACAAACCACCTCCATAGATTTGAACACCTACCTCCAAAATTCCTCCCTTAACCACCTGCACAACACATCCCACTAATTAAAAATGCCTTCCACTGCATCCATCCATATAATAACATATCAAAATCAAAACCTAATACACTAATTATGAATTCAAATTTATTTGAGTAAACAAAAACTCCATCCTTGAGGTTGGTGGGTGCTGTAACATCAGTCTCTGAATAAAAAATTAAGAAAATCTAATACACTAATTATGAATTCAAATTTATTTGGGTAAACAAAAACTCCATCCTTAAGGTTGGTGGGTGCTGTAACATCAGTCTCCGAATAAAAAATTAAGAAAATCTTGAAAACTATCGTTTCTCAATCACATTAGTCCAACACGTGTAACTTAAATGATAATACTAAAATAGAGTAAACGATCACTTTGACCCCAAATTTAAATTTGCAGAGTTGCCACATTATTTCCTTAATTGAAGGAAATTAGAAAAAAAAAAATCCTGAAAGTGTAAACTTATAGAACCCAGGTTCAAGAGAAACGAAAAGTGTATTATTGATAGAAAAAGTGAGAAATAGTATAACCCTTGTACCAAGAGAAAAGCTGAAAAGATAATTCTCTCTCTCCCCAACCCATACGGTTTCTAACACAAAAATTACAGAATGAATTACAAGCATTCCTCTCTCCCTTCGCGTATCCCAACTAACTGCCGCATCAGCAGCTCTTCCCAAAGTACCTATTCAACTCAGTTGCTTGTTCAGGCCCAAACTCAATACCCTTACATAAACCGACAATCACAGTAGTCCACATTTCAAGAAAACGTGTCACTAAAGATATAGTGAGTAATCAAATTGAGGAACTTCCTCGACATCTTAAGGAACTTATTTAACATTTTATTAATCTCACAGGGACCAACATAATTAGACCTACTAAAGTGGTTGTTTTCATTCTGTTAACATGCTTTCAGGGACCAAAACGACAATAGGTGATTAAATCATATACTTAGATTAAACCAATTACAAATACCTATTTGACATGTTTCCAATTTAACTACTACGACAGATCCAGAACTTGAGAAACTACAATAGAAATCTGTTACCTTGGAGACAGGCTTGAGTTTGAGACATGGACTATCGGTGTGAGCCCCAATTATGTAGAATCCATTTCCAGCAACGTACCTGAGAAGAAATTGAAAACGGAAGCATCATTAAGACTATTGGTGTTGTTTCGTGTTTGGTTGGAAAGGAGGGGAACGGAACGAACTTTTTTCCGACGGCGAATGCTACAATGGTGGAGTGGTTTCTGGTGAAGAAGTACTTGTTGCCAGGTTGCAGTTCCCACAGTTCCCTCTCGGAAAGTTGTTGAAACCCCGCGCTCTTCAAACGCTTCTTCGCCTCATCTGAAACGAGGGAAGAGAGAATGAGGATTTGCGATTCGGCGAGAACAGAAGGAAAGGAGAGGGTTGGTTATGGTTTTACCGACGGCGTGGAAAGCCGTTGGAGAAGCGTTGAGGAAGTCGATCAGATCGGAAACGACATCGTAGCTCTGCTGTTTCGCCATTGTCGTTCAGATGCTAACACTGGTTCTGCGATTCTGAGACCCTAAAACCAGGATTTCGTTTTTACCGCAACGGATATATTGAAAACAAATAAATAAATAAAATAAAAGTATCTACTCGGCATTTAAATCGTGGACGGCTCAAGCACTTACTTAGGATTTGATAGTTAGAAAAACAGATAATTGTATTATTTATACCTAGTATTTCATCTATATTCTGTTATCTATTTCGTGTGGTGTATTTTTAACTTTACTAATTTTTTTAGTTAAAATAATTTATTATTTAATAACTTATATAATCCACTAACTTTTTTAATGCAAAAGTAATTATTAAATTCCCGATCTCAAATATTAATTATGTAACTCTTTTTTATTATCCATGCAAAATTATATCTTTTTTAAGTTTTTATTATCCATGCAAAATTATATCTTTTTTAAGTTTTTAAAAAGAGTTACATAATTAATGTTTGAATTCTTAAACCTTAAACCCTATAACACTTGTCCAACAAACCTACTCTCTCCATATAAATAAACACATGTTTCAACCAGTGACCAAATGGTTTGTCCAACGAGAGTTTTACTAGAAGTCTAGAAAATTAAATCCCCAATAATTTGTCCAACGAAATATGCTCACCCAGCAAAATTTTAATCATAGGTATTCTTATTTTGAAAGTCGCCCAATGAGAATTACTTGCCCAGTGACTCTCATATCATGGTTGCTCCTGATTCATAATTATGCATAACAGTAGTTTTTACATAATTTTACAGCCTCAACCAATTCCATACGGCCATAGGTTCTTCACAGATATCAGTTTGCACAAAATTCTTATTTCAGCATCAGTATCCATGCACTATGAACTAACACAACACATCAATTTCACAATGTTGACAAAAAGAAGAAGATGGACATCTTCCTTCAATAAGGAGTTTTGATGATGATGATGATGATGATGATGACTTACGCAGAAGTATGACAAATTTAATGATGATGCATGGAAAAATGTTGAAGACTTAAAAGAATGCTTTGATTCAAGAGATTAATTGAAGACTTAAGAGTTTAGTTGTTTAAAGTCTTGTAATATGTGTATGTTATTTAAGATAGTTAAATTAGTAGGTCAAGAGTCAAAAGGCAGAACCCAAACAACAGAGCATTGAGAGAAAGTCGTAGTTTTACAAAAATGTACTATATCATAAGCATTCTTTTAAACTTTTCAGAAACTACTCTGGAATAATCGATTATTTAAAAGGATAATCTATTATCAACGCGAAACAATGTTTTTTTCAGAAACTGCTTTAGAATAATCAATTATCACTTATGATAATCAATTATCTATGGCAGTTGTGACTTAACTTTTCATATTCTTAACCTAATTTCTAAATAGGCTTCTATAAATAAAGTGGTAGGCTTTCATTTCGAAAATACAGAAGTTAGAGAAGTCTAAGTACTTGAGAACTCTCTGTGGGAAGGCTTTGAATAAAACCTAGTGTGGGTAGAACGATAACTTTCATCAAGTGGGATCTTGAGTGATTGAGTTTTGTTGTTGTTGCTAGGAGAAGTCAGTCATCCTTTGTGTGATTCAAAGGAGGTGTTCATTCCTTGTGTGATTCAAGAAAGGTGTTTTCATCCCTTGTGGATTTCAAGCAAGGTGTCTTCATCTCTTGTGTGATTCAAGAGAGGTGTTTTCTAAACCCTAATCTTTCTTATCATTGATTATAAGTTTGGTTTATTTTAGTGATTTAGTTAATCTCATGTTTTTATAGATTAACAATTGGACGTAAGGTCTTTTGATTTGAACCAGAATAAATATTTTGTGCAATTTTTTTCTTCCCTACTCTCTCTATTTTATTGTGTTTATTAAAATAAAGGAACGAATTTTAATTGAACTTTGATATTAAAAGGGGGAAATTTTAAAAGCACAATTTTTATTAAGAACCCAATTAACCCTACTCTTGGTTTTTGCCCAAACGCTAATAATTCCGTTGCACGTTTTCAACAATTGGTATCAAAGCTTGCTTTGATAGTTTTTCAAAAATTTTGAAAATGGTTGGACAAAATCAAACTTTTACTGAGTGTGCGTCTATTAATAGACCTCCACTTTTTACTGGTGAAAATTACCCATTCTGGAAAGTTAGGATGCAAATATTTTTGGAATCTATTGATAGGGGTATTTGGGATGTTGTGTTAAATGGTTTGTTTATTCCTATTAATGTTGTTAATGATGTGTCAGAACCAAAGCCTTTTTCACAATGGATTGCAGATGAAAATAGACTGGCTCAATATGATGTTAAGGCAAGAAACATGATTTCATCTGCTTTAACCCTTGATGTGTTTTACAGGATTTCAGTTTGTACAAGTGCCCATGAAATGTGGGAGATTTTACACGTAACCCATGAAGGAACAGATAATGTTAAGCATGCAAGGAAGAACTCATTAATTCAAGAATATGAGATGTTCTACATGCAACAAGGCGAAACCATCTATGATGTGCAAAAGTGTTTTACGCACATCGTCAATCATTTTTCTGGGTTAGGTAAAAATTTTGATATTGATGACTTAAATATCAAAATTCTTAAATCTTTAAACAGGTGATGAGTCCATCTTCAAGAGTAAGGAAGCCAAGAAGAAACCATGCGGAATTGATGATGCTTCCATGGAGAAGGATGAAGGTGCGGAAGCTAGAATATGAGAGGAGGAGTGGTGCGACAATGGTGTTTGGAGAAGCTCTCAAGTGAGGTTGGGCCAACACTTAAGGAAGGGGACTAGAGGAAACCAAGAAGGAGAACTATAGCCTAAGTTGATTCACAAAAAGAGAGGAGTCTGGAGTCATCTCAACAAAGTTTCTCTACTATATTCATGAATGAAAATACAAGGGTCCTAAGCTCTCTATTTATATTAGAAAAGGAGAGCTAAGTGGTCTTGAAAAATGGAGGGAAAAAGGATCTAGAATGTGGTATTTGGAGCCAAAAAGAGAGCATGAGGCAAGTGTGACTTTCACATAAGCAAGTCCTAAGGAGCTTGCTTCTAGGCACATAAGAGAAGCTTGGTGACCAAGCTTTGAGCAAGAAGGATCTATATCCTCTTGATATGGCCCTCCTTCTTGTTGGACCAATTTCAAGCCCAACTCTCCTTTTGTCCAATTCACTTTAAGGCCCAAAAACCCTCAAAGGCCCAATACATGGCCCAAAAAAACCCTATTCTACGAAGCCCAAAATACAAGGCCCAGAAATAAACCCTATTCCAATATTTACAAACAAAGAGTCTTAGGCTAGGTCTTACATCTTCCTTGGCCCATGTGAAGTTCATCTTGGGCCTTGTATGTGCATTGGAGGCTCATTCCTCTTGTATCCTCTTAGCCATTGCTCTTGTTATAGGTCCCTTGGCTAGAGGCATCTCATCATCCCTTCCCTCTTGAGAAGGATTTGTCCTCAAATATGAAATTTTTGTCTTATCATTTGTACCACCTGCAAAAGATATTAAGTCAGCAACATTAAAGGTGGCATGTACATCATGTTCCTCAGGCAACTCTAGCCTATATGCATTATCATTGACTCTTTTCAGTACTTTAAAGGGACCATCACCTCTAGTGCTAAGTTTAGATTTCCTTTTCTTAAGAAATCTATCCTTTCTAAGGTGTAGCCACACCCAATTCCCTTCTTCAAAAATCATTTCCCTCTTCCCCTTATTGTTGTACTTAGCATACCTCTCAGTTTCTTGCTAGATTTGTCTTTTAATCCTCTCATGCATTTTCTTGACAAAATTAGATTTTGCCACCCCTTCTTTATGAATAAAATCAAAAGATGTAGGAAGTGTTAACAAATCCATAGGAGTGAGAGGATTAAAGCCATAAACAACTTCAAATGGAGAAATCTTAGTAGTCCTATAAACTACTCTATTGTAGGAAAACTCAATATGGGGAAGGTATTCATCCCAAGATTTGTGGTTTCCTTTCAAAATTGCCCTTAGCATAGTAGACAGAGATCTATTAACAACTTCAGTTTGCCCATCAGTTTGTG
>Ga0214544_1007343_pt1 | contig 19462 bp, 10 predicted proteins | sample CNSS3metaG_FD_160074 | JGI IMG/M metagenome (GOLD analysis project Ga0214544, IMG submission 160074) | Root nodule microbial communities from cowpea collected in UCLA plant growth center, Los Angeles, California, USA - CNSS3 | ecosystem: Host-associated > Plants > Roots > Nodule | place: USA... | reverse complement strand
AAAAAAAAAAAAAATATATATAATAATAAATTATTATATATATATATATATATATATATATATATATATATATATATATATATATATATATATTTTTTTTTTTTTTTTATTTATCGATATTTGAAAGTCTACGATTTTCACCGGATGTCGACGTATGGTTATATCTTTTACGGAAAGTTGACATTCGAAAACAGTTTTGGGGTCAGATATGTTACTCCATCAAATGGTCAAAGAATAATTTTAAAATTTAAAATATATTTTGGTGTAGAAGTAATTTTGGAAGTACAATAAAAAATTCCTTGTTGTAGGAACGTAAGTGAACTTGTTTTTAGGTTAGTTTTGGGCCTCTAATTGGGCTTCCATTGCCCTTGCATAGGACCACTAACCCATGGAGATAGCAAGGGAAGATGTGTCCCACATCTTTGTAGCTTAGGTGCAATGGGAGATATGCATCTATAAATATAGTCTCTTCCCTCTCGTAAAATTTACCTTAAATTGAGTCATAATTGAAATAACTTTTGAGAATTCTTCTTGTTCTTTCAGATCTGAGAATAATTTTTTCATAAGATCTTCTTTAAGAAACTTCCCTTGGAAGCGGATTAATAGAGTTCCTTAAAGAAACTTGGAGGTTTAAGAGTTTGCCATTTCCCTTGATGTTTTCTATTACAAGGATGGAGAAGAGAGATGCATCAAAACGTTCTAACCAAAATCGAGTTGGTGAGAGAATTCAAAGAAAAAAATGATTTTGAAAATATAAAGAACATAAAGATTTTACTTTTTTGATCAATTTTGAAATTGTGTAATTTTAAGTAATCTAATTACTTATAAAATTCTTGACTTAATTTCTTTTGAATTTTTTTGACCCAACAACATATTTTATCGTAGAGTATTTTAAATTTTTTGTAGAAATAAATTATCCTCATAACATTCTCGATATAAGTAAGACTATAAAACTGTTTATTTGAATATTATTTATAAGAACAAAGTTTTAACCACTTTTGTTTTAGCACAAAGTCAGATTGACAAATAATTACCTAACAATTAATTATCCCTGCCAATATTGCATAATTCTCCTGTACTAGATCTTTAATGAATTAGAATTATAAAAGCTTAACTTTGGGTAAAAGAAAATGCGCATGATTAGAGACAGTATGACTGAACTATAAAATATAGATAAAAGAAGATTGATTTAAATCAAGATGTAAAAAAAAAATACTCACTTTGTCTTTTGTTTTCTTCATTTGCCAATCATAATCAATATTCAATGTCCCTCTGAAACAACTTATTAATCTTCTTGCTTCTTTTATAAAGAAAGCATTAAATCCCATTTTATATTTTTAAGATGTTTAAATGTTTCATAATTTTCAACAAACAAGGTGAAGTAAAAAGCAATTCAGTTTTGGATTTCTCTAACTAAAGTGGACCCACGACAAAGAAAAGTATAAGAGAGATGCTGGATGAAACAAAAACATACCAAATAGAACGCAACAAACTATTTGACTTACTTTTCATCATATCATAGCTGAATTTGTTCTTTAACTCCATCATAGTGTATTGGTTAATTAGGCAAATTCTTGGCTTTTCATGATTCATTACCTCCCTTCTCCCACACTTAACCAACTAACGCCAGCACTATACCTACTTTGCTACAACCATATCTTGTTTTTTGTGTCCTTGCACTTAAAGAAAAGAAATGCTTTTCCAGAGTAATCACTTCAATTTATAAATATGACCAATTCCATGAGCCACAACTGAAGTAGACTTTCGTTATTTCTACCTCAAAAACTTGTTCATAGATATTGTTCCACTACTTTCTAAGCATTGGAAGATAGAAGAATGAGTACGGCCAGGTTTATCAAGTGTGTAACAGTTGGAGATGGTGCTGTGGGAAAGACATGCATGCTCATATCCTATACCAGCAACACGTTCCCCACGGTATGTTTCTGTAAAATATATTTCCTACTAATGTAAGGAAGCTAATATTATTTTCTTTTCTTTTCTCTCCAAGGATTATGTTCCAACAGTGTTTGACAATTTTAGTGCTAATGTAACGGTGGATGGTAGTACCGTGAATCTTGGTTTATGGGATACTGCAGGTTCGTCACCCTTCTTTCTTAACTTAACTTCTATATTCTATTTTCTTGGGAATAATAATAAAGTGTGATTCAAAGTCCCACGTTACGTGAAAAACACAAAATTAAACACTATATAAGGTATAAGATGAAAAACTCATAATCTATTGTCTTCAGATTTTAGGATAAAAGTGGTGTTGAATGTCTTATATGTATACGATCAATGTCATATATAAAGAACTACAATCTCTCTGTGATTATAATTCATATATAAAGAGAACAAAAATCCCAACATACTTTAACGATGAAGATAATTGGTGATTTGGAATAAAATTTTGATTGTAGGACAAGAAGATTACAACAGGCTAAGGCCTTTAAGCTATAGAGGAGCTGATGTGTTTTTGTTGTGCTATTCTCTCATCAGCAAAGCCAGTTATGAGAACATTTCCAAAAAGGTTGTTTGTAACTTCACTTAGTTTTCAGATTTGTTTTGTCAAATAATTGAAATAAACATGCGCATTCATGTTGGATTCTTGACAAGCAGTGGATACCTGAGCTCAGACATTATGCTCCAAATGTGCCTATAGTGCTGGTGGGAACAAAACTAGGTAAGCTAAATTTCATTCGAGTACCATAACAATCGTCATCATGGGTTCACAAGTAACCATTTTTTCACTTTTTTGTTTTACTTTTTTTGCTTTTATGGGAAAAATGTGAAATTGGGTATACCATTTGTTCTATTGAATGTTGTGACTCGTGTCATGGCAGAAAACAGAGGAAGTAACAAGAGTTACTAAACATAGTTTTCCAACTTTTGTTTTATTTTACGCAATATATAGCGTAGTTTGATAGCTTCATGTGTACAGAAATCATCAAATATATTTTAAAATTTGATCCATTAGTGCTTACACAGCACGCAAATTCGTCAATGGACTTCAAACCTAACACAAGTTTCCATTTAAATCTTATGTATGAACAGATTTGCGAGATGACAAGCAGTTTCTGATTGATCATCCCGGAGTCACACGAATTACCACTGCTCAGGCATGTTCTCATAAAATTGAAAAAAAAAGGGTCATTCTTAAACTGCAATTACTACTTTGCATGCATAACGGTTTAACAATGATTGCTGTGAACAGGGTGAAGAATTGAAGAAAATGATTGGTGCAGTCACATATATTGAGTGCAGCTCCAAAACACAGCAGGTGAATTTCATATTGAACTACTTTGAGCCATGTTTTTTTTTTTTACGTGAACCCAAGTTATTCTCTGAGATGAAGTTAAATGATAAAATTGTTTGAAACATCATAGTAATGAATAGTATGATGTATCTGTATGAAGAAAAATGCAAAGTCATGAACTGGTGATCTGTGTTTGTTTTTTTGCAGAATGTGAAGACAGTTTTTGATGCTGCAATAAAGGTGGCATTGAGGCCACCAAAGCCAAAGAAGAAACCACGCAAGAAAAGGACCTGTTTTTTCCTCTAATATTTCATATTCATCCAACTCATTTATATAGCATTATTGAAGCTCAATGTTTTTAGTCTTTGTGATCCATATATATATATATAAAGAGCCTATGAGTTTATGGACTATTTCTGAGAAGAACTTTAGGTTCCTATCAAATGAGAACTTTTAGTATTGCATTCTTCAATTAATTATTTCATTTTTCAATATCCAATTATGGTTATGTATTTTAGTACTTTTATTGTACAAAAAGAGACCCCTCATTTGAATTGGGAATCCCCTTTTGCAATTTCTCAATGTCTGTTTCTAGTTTTTACCCTGTTTCGTGTACTTGGCTTCGGTCACGTTCACAAAATCAGCCAATGACCAACGTTTTATTTTATTTTTTCTGAAAAGCAATAAACCAATAAGTGGTGTTGTAGGGATTTTCGGAATGCTGCATGCAATACAAGCCTCAAAGTCATGAAAAAAAGTGGGACACATCCATCTATTTTCATAAACCTGAGAGAATTTATTATTTATCTTTACAAATGATAAATATGAAGTTAAAATTTGTGTTTGGTCCATCATCAAGTCATCAGATTTATGCTGACAAAAAAAAAATGACGTAAAGAATGTTTGATGACATTTTTATAAATAAGAGTTACTTGTTTATATTAGAAGTTATAGAATTCAAAGTAAAGTTATTTAAATTAGAACATAGTTTCTTTTTCCAGGTTGCATTTGCATGATTACTAATAAAATTGTGCTTTCAATTCAATTTGTAACGTTTTTGAGTTTCAGGATTTTTTTTCAAACAAATCCTACAAAACTGCTACTTTTTCTACTGAACAAAACGCACTCGGTTACACTGAACTGAGCCTGTTGATATATTCAAAACTATACAATATTGAATAATAAGGAAATATTATCGTTACTTTACTTTTGATTCTAGCTAAATAGCTATAGAAATTTAAGATAAAGGATATATCACATCTATTTAATAGAAGTTGTGGTACTTGCACAAATTTAATTTTCTGAGTGACTTGTGTGAGAAAGCTTTTTCCACCGAACTTGAACCAAAAAGGGGAAGCAATCTTCTTACAAACTTTACTGATCATTTGGCGATAGCATATATTATGAGTTTTCCCATATAGGAAAAACAAATTCACGTTCATTAATTTATAAGACAAATGATAACAAAAATGTATAAGATTACAGCTTTTCAAGAGTTGGTAGAGAAGGACAAAAGATTTATAAAATTGTACCAAACTCAATATTAACGAGCTAATTTAATCTATTATAAATGCAAATAATTTGGATTGAAATTAAATTTAAATTTATATTTAAAAAAACTAGTTTTCACTTTTAAAGCTCGTGATTGGAATCTAAATCTACACGTTCTAAAAAAATAGTTTGAATGATTATAAATTGATTCGATACTGATTTTAAAATTGGTATTTTTACTTTAAATTGATTTTAAGGCTTAATTACTCGAATGGTATGTAGAGATGTGTTAATCTGGTATCTGTTTTTTGAAAAAGTGTTAATTGCATCATAACTTTTGAAAAATGTTTCAATTAGGTCTCTTTCAGATAGAAGTGACTAATGTCGCGTGCCACGTATCAATATGTGATATTTTTTATAAATATTTTTTAATTTTGTGTTTGTAAAAAAAATGTCACATGTCAGGTTCCTGGTGTGACACATGACATTGTCAGTGCCACAAGCAATGCCACATGTCACTGTTACCATCAAATGTCATTGTCTTTATTTCAATTTAACCCCCTATATGTCTTATTGATCCAATTTAGTCCTTACTTATGTATTCCTGATTCAATTTTGACCCAATTTTTTTTAATAATTAAAACATTTTTTTAATCCATTTTTGATAAGATTAAAACTAATTAATAAAAAGAAATATTAGTATAATATTCATGCAAATAAAAAAAATTGGTTTAAAATTAGTGAGAGACAATATTGTTCTATTTTGAAAATAAAAGTAATAACTAACAAAACATAAGCTAATAATATACAATAATGTAATATGTTAAAAAGTCATTTTTAATAAAAAAATATTAGTATAACGTTATACAAATAATAAATTTGATTTGAAATTGGAGAGAAACAATGTAAATATCAGTACATAATTTAATAAAAACATTTATACTTAATTTTAATCTTATAAAAAATGAATTAAAAAAATTTTAATTATTAAAAAAATGGGACAAAATTGAATCAGAGATACCTAAGTAGGGACTAAATTGAATCAAGAAGACATATACGGGAAAAAAATTAAAATTAACAAATGACATTTGATAGTGACATTGACAATACCACGTGTTATACCAGGAACCTAACATGTGGCAATTTTTTTTTTTGCAAAATAAATAAAAATGTAAAAACAATTTAAAATTTTTTAAAAAAATAACAAAAAATTTAAAAAATTTAAAAAATCACATATTGACACGTGGCACGCTGTTAACGACCTTAATAATTTCTGTTTGAAAAATACCTAATTGAAACATTTTTTTCAAAAGTTAAGGTGCAATTGACACTTCTTTAAAAACGAATACCAGATTGACACACCTTTACCAAAGTGGGTATCATCCGAGTAATTAAATCATAATTTAAAATCAAGATAACAAATGTATCTTTTCTAACATATATGAAAGTAGACACCCCTAAAATTGACCTTTATATCAATATCTAATTTTTCCACACTTGTCAAATGTTTTGGTTTTTTTTGTCATTCCTTTGTTTTAACTCTTTTAACTCTTCTTACTCAGTTTTGAGACTCATCTTTTAGGGTTTCGAGGCTTCTGAGGATATTGAATGTTCCTTTGTCTTTTCCTTCTCACTGAATACATTTTCCGCTCTTCCATTTTTTAATTCCAAGAAAACAATGATTCAATTATTACAAGATTGGTTGTCGTCTCATACTTTTAGTTTTGTTTTTCCCCAGTATTTTTTTTCTAATTTTAATCGGATAAGGTGAACTTTTTGGAGAAAATTTTGTCGTTTTCACCAGAAACTTTTGGTTTTGAATTTTTCAAGCATCGAGAAATAAGGCTCGGGAATAAGGATCTATGGTCGTTTATCAAAGGAGAATAAAAAATATTCGATTTTTAGTCTTTTTTTATGTTTCAAATGTTTAACCTATATGAAAACAAACACCCATAGAATTGACTCATATCCATATCTAATTTTTTGACTAGTGTCAAATCTCTTTGTTTTGTGGTCATGCCTCTCTTCTAATTCTTTTAACTCTTCTTGCCAAGTTTTGGGACTCATCTTTTAGGATTTGGAGGATTTTGAAAGAGCGACAGAAACCAAAATCGTCTATTACTTTAAAGCCTAATACTTTAAGGGTTAAATATGTTTTTGGTCCCTCAAGTTTAAGTGAATTTTGGAATTAGTCCTTCATCAAAACTTTATACCAATTTAGTCCTCCATCTTTCAAAATGCGTGAATTTAGTCCTTTTAACCAAATTTTGTTAAGTTTATCTGACGTATATTTCATGATAGTATTTAAGTTAACATTGAAGTAAAAATGTGTCAAACAGTGTAAATAATTTAAATACTATAATGAAATACGCTTGAAACGTTAGATAAACTTAACAAAATTTGGTTAAAAGAACTAAATTCATACATTTTAAAAGATGAAGGACTAAATTGGTCAAAAGTTTTGATGAAGAACTAATTCCAAATGTCGCTGAAACTTGAGAGAGTAAAAACATATTTAATCCATAAAGACTAAAAACATAGTTAATATATATATATATATATATATATATTGTAGAGAGAGAAACCGGAAAATGATGATATCCTTCACATAATATGAATTTGGAAGTCTTTGAGGTGATGATTGTATTTGTTGATGATAACATGTGGAGATGATGGTTGATGCAGATGAAAATGGATGTTCAGGAATGAGGTGTGACGTGTGAGGGATTTTCAAATGGCAGAGATGTATCCAAATCACTGAGTCAAATCGAGGCATGCATGAATCAAAGATGAGAGAGCAAACACTGTTGTTATGAAAGCACACGCAAAGCAATTTGCAACTGTGCCTTCTAATCTGCAACCATTTCCTATTCTCTTGTCTTCATCTCAGTTCAAGACAAAAACTACCATTTTCTCTGAAAACGTTAGCATCATTCCCTTTCTGGCCACACCCTTTTTCTTCTTCCGCACAAGCTTCACTTCCAAATCACTTTTTCCACTTCTTTTTCTTAATTACTCCTAAATCTCTCAATTCTTTTAAGATTTTATTTATGTCTCTAAAATTGAATTTCTTTTCCTAACAGAGATTACTTCAAAAAAATATTTTATTAAAAAAATATTTTATTAATGATTAATTTTAGTAATAAAAAATTATTAATTACTTTAGTAACAAATTTAGATACTAATTTACAAAATAAAAATTATTGGTAATTTCTAAATTGTTTATTATAATGAATTAATTTCTAAATTGGTTACTAATATTAACTATTAATTTTTTGCTACCAAAATAATTGATCTCTAACTTTGTATTTGAATTTGCTACTAATAGAAAAGATTTAAAGACAAATTCTTTTAATAACTAAATCCTTAATAATTAAAGTTAGGAACTAATTCATTATAATAATTAATTTAAAAACTATTTTAATTACCATAAATTTTTAATTTATAAATTGATATGGTACCGAGATTTTCTTGTACAGTGATTTAATAGCAAATGTTTAAAGAGTGATAAAAATATATATTAATTTAAAAAACGTGAAGAACATTCTAAAATAATTCATAAAAGTATTTAATGTGAAACAGTAAAATACAATTGTAGAAATAATATTGATTATTTACTTCAACTAACAATTTTTTTTTTAAATTAACCTGTTAAAAAGGTATACATATATAATTTTATACGATTTTTAATAAACATCTCTAACCCTGTGTTTTTATAAGTGGAGATATATATTGTCAAAGACGAAAAGTAAGCGAATAATGATGCAATAAAATCAATAAAACACGATAAACGAAAATGCTTTTTTATTTCAAACTTTCTTTTCATCATACATAAGAAGATTTGTGCCGTAAGTGAATAGTGATTATAATTTTATAAATTAAATATATTTTTAGTTTCTTGAAAATTGGAATTAGTTATTTTTTTAAGCTTCGACTTAATTTAGTCTAATTCTAGAAATGTATGAATTTACTTTTTTTAATCAAATTTTGTTAAGTTTATTTGATATTTCAAACATGTTTCTCAGTTAACATTGAAACATAAATGTGTTAAACAGATATAAACAACTCAAATGCTATCATAAAATTTTGAAACCCCAAATAGTCAAATAAGCTAAATAAAAAAAATTTTGTTAAAAGGATAATATCGACACATTTCTAAAATTAAAAAACTAGATTGAGTCAAAATTTCAAAGAGGACTAATTCTAATTTTGACTAGTTAACCCTTATTTTATATATAAAATTATATATTAATTGTATTTAATTATATATATATAATGTTTTTATATATTTTATATTATAATAAATATATATAATTAAAATAGTAAAATCATTTAAATTTTAATATATTTTAATTTTTAATTTTAAATATTTTTTAATGAAAATTATAATAATTTTCCTTCAAATATATATATATATATATATATATATATATATATATATACTATAATAATATACACTTTTTTTGACAAACTATACAAACTATAACATTTTTAATATATCAAAATTATTTCATTAGTCAATGACTTCATAATTTTCATCTTAAATTCCCTCATTTCTCTATCATTTTTCCTTTAATCCAAATAACCAAACTTTCTTTTCAAATCTTCTTAATGTTATTTTTGCTTGAGATGCATTTAGTATTTGCAAGGAATGACAAAGATGGATTAAGAACTAAGATGATATTCGTTTTAGTGGGTGTGAGAACAAGGAAATGTAATTATTTGTGGGATGGGTGATATTTCAATCCCACATTCATGGAGGTGATTTTTAATCACTCACAAACTTTCAGAAACATTAATTTAAATCCCCTTATCATTTCCAAATCTCTTAAAAAAACAAAATACAATTCAATTTCAAATCCACTTAAATCCATCTAGTTCCCCTGCATCCTCTCTTGAATTCGCGGTAAAAAATGAGTGTACGAAGTATTGATTGGATTTTAGATCGAAGAAGTTAATGATTCAAACACATGATATAACTCACTTAACAAACCAATCACTTATCATTAAGCTTCTGAGAAAAGAAATATTTGAAACAAGTTAAATGGTAGCGTAAAAACGATATAGTTTTGACAAACAGATCACTCACTAAAGTTTGAAAGACTACAATTTTCTAGGATATGTGGTTTACATCATAAATTTTAGAAGAAAAATGTATTTTTGACAAAGGAAATGAAACTTTGACAAACAAATTTTTTGACAACTTACAAAAACAAGTATATAATCCGCAAGTAAAACTATCGTGGCAACTGAAGAAGGAGCGTGGAACAGTAGTGCATCTCAAAAAGTGGCAGAAAATGGGAGAATCATGACCTCACATAAACCGCCAAGAAAAATTATCTCTCCCTCTTTTCTATTTATTAATGCACATTTATCTTAATTTTCAATTTACATTTTTATGAATTATGTTTTTAGCTAATATCATTAAAATAATCCATTCTATCATGTAAATCATATTTTGATGATATTATTTTTGCTTTATTTTCTTTTTGATCGGCTATTGTATTTGCTTTATTTTGTACAAAATGTATAAATTTTTTATGTGTATTTATTTTCTTAATTTTGTCTATAGAATTTATCGTATGTTATTACTTGGAGTAAAAGCATTATATAGTGTCCAAAGTAAGATATGGTGTGTTAAACAATGTATCCATAAAATGAAAATACAAATATCCTGGTCAACCAAGACACGATTTCTATACTTTGAGAGACCTACACTCAACTAGTCATTTATGAACCATATTGCAAACCCTGTAACAATAACTATATGTAGGGACAAAAGGGAACAACCAAACGAAAACATAGAAAACTAAATATCTAAATCATGTTTTCCTTCTCCAGCTTCACTTCCTTATATCTGCAAAAAATACAAAAAAAGAAAAAGAAAGAATGAAGTAAGTTTCCAGTTAATTAACAAAAAACAATTGAAAAAAATGCATTTACACATGATTAACATGGAAGGTTTGAAAAAAAGTTGCAGTGTTTAACGAAAGTCCAGACCAGATAATAGTAAGCACCATGCTGCAGCGGATGGAGGGTAATGCCCCAGTCGTCGGTGGGGACAGGGCCGGAAGAGTGGATAAGCACGGCTTCATCTCCAAAGGCTTGGCGCACGTTGAAGGGTCCCATCATTACCTCAAATGCAACATCGTTAATGAAAACTATACATTTTGCTCTATCTCCTGTAACCTCATCACCAACACCTACACCTGACACAAAACGAATCATCTCTCATGTGCCACTCCAAAACCCAATCAACCCATGCACACGTCCATCTACATCAACACTACACCACATATACCCTAATCACACAACTACTCCTTACCTAATAAATATGCACTACATAACATAAGAAACTTTTATTTAAACTTACTTTTCCTTACACACATTTTTTTTTTAAAAAATTGATTAAGAAAAATAATGGTGTAACTTCTTCAATTACTTTCTCCTTTCCAACATGTATATTACCTTGAAGTTGGGTGATTGGACATGGAAGAGTTGAGATTGGGGGAACACTTGTTGTTGATCTTAAAGCCTTTTCCTGATCTTGGTCTTTCTTTGAGAAGGTTCCATGGTTGATGATCTCGTTGAGAAAAAAACCACTGCTAGGTCCAACATTTGGTTGAGATTGCATGATATTGTTGGAGAAGTGAGGGACAGGAAATCCATGCGTTGTGATGGTATTGTTAAATATTACGCCTTGATCATTGTTGTGCAAAGGGAATGAGAAAGACTGAATCGCTGGTGGCAGCAAAGTGGTGTTATTGTGGTTGTGAGACTGAAAATAAGTCTGATTCACAGAAGCAGTGGGGGAATTAGGAACTGCATCATTGACATTTGAGAAGCCAAAGGAGATGGCATTTGGGTGCACCAATTCTTTTGAGTAGGATTTGTCAGAGGAAGAGGATGAGGTTGAAGATGGTGTGATTTGAGGGATTTCTCTTTCTGTGTTGTGGTTCTTTGAGTTTTGGATGTGGCGGAGCTTGTTCTTGCTCCTGGATTTGCGATTCTGGAACCAGTAGAAGACATTTGCATCACCAACTTGGCCATACTCCTGCAACTGCACCCGGATCTTCCTTATCTCATCCCTTGGGGGATTCACCATCCCAGAATTGAAGATGGCTTCTAGAATGCGAATTTGCTCGGGCTTTGGATTCCATCTTGCCTTTGGTTCTGGACCTTTCTCTTCGTTTCCTACAAATGCACACCACAAACAAAATAAATTAAATTTCCAAAACACACGAATTGAAAATGTCAATCGTTTGGTTTAGAGTTAAACTCTCTTTGCACCATGAAAAGGTGAGCGTAACCATCTAGTCTGAAAAAAAAGAAGCGATCTTTGAAACATCACTATTAGGAACCTGGAGTATAAGGGCTTCTTTGGCATCCAGTGGACAACACAGAAGAGTTGTTGTCATGCTGCCATTGGTTTTGGGAATTGCAAGGCTTGGATTTGAACATGCTTGGCCAGTGTTTATTGGAAGAAGACATGATGACGATGATGTTGATGTTGACGGAGGAAGTGTCTGAACTGAATCCACTACGTACGCAACATATCTCTTCTTATATAGCCTTTCCACCTACCCAGCGTAGTTGTGTCTGTTAACATTCTATCCGAACGATGATAACAGTAATCATAAAAATAAACTTCATTAATAAAAACAAAAACAAATCTATCAGTATCACTCTCAAGTCACAGATTAGTTGTGTCTCTTAACATCGTATCCGAATGATAATCACAGTAACAATAACAATAATCATAAAAAATAAACTTCATTAAAAAAAACAAATCTATCAGTATCACTTTCAAGTCACATATCGCATGCATGCGGAGAAATGAATGATATACACAGCAGGAATCGCATGATATGTGTAATGTAAAAACTAGAAGAAGAAGAAAAAGAAAACCATATATGTCTATACCTTGCTTTTGCTTACACTTTTACAGGAACGTGAGGTTCGTCGGAAGCTAATGGATAGAAATAAATGATTGAAGGATGTTAATGATAGAAATAGATGATTGAAGGGTGTTAATGGTAGGCCATTGAAGAGGAAAGGGAAAGAGAAAAAGGGTGAGAAGGGGAAGCGAAGGGGTTGATTATTGTAATGGAAGAGTTGTTGCAGGAATAAATATGGGTGGGGGTTTCAAAGTGAAGAAAATGGTGTGTTGTGTGATTGGAAAGCGGTGGTGGTGGGTTAGTAATTGCAACTTATTTCGATTAATTTGGGCAAACAAAGAAACGGAGTTTTTGGATTGACTCGAGGGATCTATTTATTATCCGTTACATATCTCCCATTTTGACTCAAATTCCTCATTATGTCTAGACTTTTCCATACTTCCTCCAAAGGCTACTCGCTCTTTTTCTATAATTATTTAATCCACCAACCGTAATATTACTCTCTTTGTATTTTATTCAAAAGAATAGTATATTCGTGTTAAAATACAAATATTTTTCTTAAAATCTACTATCAAGAATAAAATAAAGTCATTAAAAATAAAACTCTAATTAAACGAAGGACATCTCATGAAAAAAAAAATTATATTAAATTTCTGAGTCATATATTACCGTATAAATTTAAGAATTATGCAAAACAGATAAATTTAGAGTTAAAATTATTAAAATTGCTAAATCATTTGGTTAAGTCTTATACTCCTCTGAGGCAAATGAAATTGCTCAACCTCGATTGACCAAGTTCGCGTAATACATGGATAGGAAGATGATTTTTTTATTTATTATTATTATCTTAGCCTATGTAAATACGTGTTTCTCGTGTTTTCTTTGATAAAAAAATTTTCCTTTCATTCACAAGAAAATAAAAAGAAAAAAAATGTAATGTTATTTAATTTTAAACAATACTATAAAATGTTTTAAATAAAATAAAAATCAGTTGTTTTGTTTATATTTAAGCATAAATACATTTTGTATATTAAATATTAGAGTGGCATTATAATAAGGAATGCAACCTAAATAGATTTGTGATTTTTAACCAATTATAATCAATAATAGAACATGACTTATAAATAATATGTGTTGATTTGTTAAAGAATGATTATGGAGTAATAAGGTATCTTAATAGTTGAATAGAAATAAAGAAAAAGAAGAAATGTTAGACATCGAACAACCTCAGGCGTATGCTGCAAACATCTACGACAATAGTAGACAACCTCAACAACAATACAATCATGATTTTTCCTCCAACAAGTACAATCTAGATTGGAAGGAACATCCTAACCTAAAATGGGGAAATCAATAGTCTCAACACCAAGATCAATAGCAACACCAACAAATCTATGTTCAACCTCAATAGAGGCAACAACCACAACCAACTACAACATATAGTGACTCAAAAATGGAAACAATGATGAAAATAATGGTTGAGTTGATGAAGGGACAAATCAATGAGTTGAGGCAGATAATGGAAGCAACTAAAAAAAAATCTACAGAACCAGATTGCACAAATGGTAAATGAGTTGAACTAGGTGAAGTCTCAACAAGGCTCGAGCAGTCTACTTACACATTGTAATCAATCCACAAAATGTAAGTGTTATTACGCTAAAGAAGGGTAAGCAAGTACAAGGCCTTGAGGATGAATATAAGGACAATGAAGTTGTACCTAAATGAAAGTGGAGGATCAGGCGAAGCAACACAAGTAACATCTAAAACGTTTGAATCTAGTGATGATTCCAAGTTAGTATCCTCTAATTCCTCTTCTAAAAACACTTCATATTATTCTCCTCCTCCTTATCCAAACCATTTGAAACCAAAAACTAAAAATATGAAGGAGTTGGACAAAGAAATCTTGAATACTTTCAAGAAGGTGGAGATAAACATCCCTTTGTTAGATGTTGTAAGACAGATTCCTAAATACGCCAAGTTTCTTAAAGAACTCTATACATAGAAAAGGAGTGTTATGGATAAAGAGGTAATGAACATGGGACGAACTACATCTAGAAAAATTAAGAAACCTACAGTTAGAATACCGCAAAAGTGAAAGGATCCAAGTATTTTTTTGTTACCTGCATTATAGGAAGTACTAAGTTTGACAATTCTATGTTAGATTTAGGAGCTTCTATTAATGTAATGCCTTATTAGTTTTTACTTCAGTTTGTCTCGGACCTCTTAAGACTATAAGTGTGGTCATTCAATTGGTCAACTATAGCATAGTTAACCTTGCAGGTGTGCTAGAAGATGTGTTTGTCTGTGTGGATAAGTAAATTTTTCCTGCAGATTTCTACATCCTAGACATGAAGGACGATGAAGGAATGAGTTCGACCACTATTATCTTGGGAAACACGTACCAAGATAGATGTGCATGCAAGATCATTGACTATGGAGATAGGAGATGAGAAGCTACAATTTAATGTACTAGAAGCCATGAAGCACCCGATTGAAGACCATTCTTTGCTTTGTATTTGTATACTAAGTGATGTAGTGAACAACTTTTCTTTTGGTTTCTTAGATGTTTTTTTTTTCTAGTTTTTCTTCGTCTTTGGATTTTTCTTTTTCAAATATGTCGTACACAATTTTAGACAACAAATAAAACTATAAAATAGGTGATATTAAGGACACAATGTCACTATGATACCTATGTGGCATTCGAGTGTGATGTTGAGGTGGTTGAAATTACCTTAGGCAGAAAAATGCTACCATTAGTGGAACAACCACCTACTTTAGAGTTAAAACCTTTACCATCTCATTTAAAATATGCTTATCTTGAGAGGGATGGAAAAATCTCTACTATTATATTTGCCTTACTTACTAATGAGAAGGAACAATAGTTGTTGCAGGTTATCAAAGATCACAAAAGAGTAATAGGTTGAACTTTGGCAGATATTCCTGATATTAGTCATTGTTTCTGGATGCACAAAATACTTTTGGAAGAGGATGCTAAGCCAGTAAGGCAACCTTAGAGGAGACTGAATCCTCAATTGATGGAGGTTGTGAAGAAGGAAGTCACCAACTTGGTATAAACATGTATTATTTATCCTATTTTTGACAGCACTTGGGTGAGTCCTGTACATGTAGTCCCCAAGAAATTTAGGATCACAGTGGTCAAGAACGAGAAGGGCGAGTTGATTCCTACTTGCATTCAAAATAGCTAAAGGGTCTGCATTGATTATAGGAGACTAAACCAGGCAACCAAGAAATATTACTTTCCCTTACCATTCGTGGACCGGATGTTAGATCGATTAGCAGGTAAGTCCCATTACTGCTTTCTTGATGGATTCTATATTTATTTTAACATGTGTATAACCTTAAAGGATCAACATACTTTTACTTGCCCTTATGGTACATATGCCTATAGGAAAATGCCATTTGGCCTTTGCAATGCTCCTAAAACATTGCAACGACGTATGATGAGCATTTTTACAGATTTGATGGAACATTGTATTGATGTTTTTATGGATGATTTAGTGTATATGATTCATCTTTTGATCATTGCTGGTCTAATCTCGCGAGTCTTGGAGAGATGTGAAGAAACTAACCTTGTTTTAAATTTTGAAAAGTGTCATTTTATGGTAGAACAAGGTATAGTTTTAGGTCATGTTGTTTCTAGAAATGTAATATCTGTAGCTCATGCTAAAATTGATATTATTTCAAATTTCTTACCCCTCTTTTATGAAAGAGGTTTGATCTTTTCTTGGACATTTAGGGTTTTACAGGAGGTTCATCTAAGACTTCAACAAGATAGCTAATCCTCTCTCTAACTTGCTGCAAAAAGATATGGCATTTGACTTTGGAGAAAAGTGCAAAGATGCTTTTGATATATTGAAAAGACATTCACCACAACTTCCACCCTTCAACCACTTGACTGGACATTACCATTTGAGTTGATGTGTGATGCATCAAACTTTGTTGTGGGAGCAGTACTTGCACAAAAGAGATGGGAAGCTACCACAAATATATTATGCATCCAGGACACTAGCCAAAGCGCAAGCTAACTACACCATAATTGAGAAGGAATTATTAGTTGTGTGTTTGCCTTGGACAAATCCATATCGTATATACTTGGTTCCAAGGTAATTTTTCATACTAATCATGTTGCATTGCAATTCCTTCTGAAGAAAGCATATTCCAAACAAAGGTTGATTAGATGGATGTTATTGCTCCAAGATTTTGATATTGAGATTTGAGATAAAAAAGGGGCACTCAACTTAGTAGCCTACCATCTTAGCAGAATTGAAAAGGAAGAAGATGACATTCCTATACAAGATAACTTCCCTGATGAAGTTATACTAGCTTTGATTATTGTGAAAGATATGTTTCTTGAACCTTGGTTTGCTGATATTGGTAATTATTTGGTTGTTTTTGTCATTCCTCCTTCCTTCTTAAAGTTTGAAAGAACCAAGCTAAAAAGTGAGGTAAACTACTATGTATGGAAACATCCAATCTTATGGCGCATTGCTAGTGACCAAGTCATAAGGAAGTGTGTTCCAGATACTGAGATACCTTTTGTGCTTGAGTTATGTCATTCATCACCTTTTGATGGACATTATGTCACACAAAGGATGGGTAGGAATGTGTTGGATTATGGATTGTATTGGCCTACTATCTTTAAGGACGCTAGGAGGGTGTATGAAAATTGTTAGTTGTGTCAAAAAGCAGCGTAATCCATTACAAGAAGGGATGAGATGCCTCAACAACCTATGTTATATTGTGAGGTATTTGATATTTGGGGTATTGATTTTATAGGTCCTTTTGTATGAATGCTTGATCCATACCAAGGATGATGGCCCATGGCACATGCTTAGAAGAAAGGAAGTTCCTTAATCCCTTTCTTTGCTTTTATTTTTCCTTAGTTTGAATTCCCTAAAGTTGGCTTAGTTAACTTTTCTTAGTGGACTTGTTGACCTTGGTCTAAGGTTGACTTGTTGACTCAAGATTAACTTAAGCCAACATGTTAATCCATATATCCTTGTTTTGTAGGACAATTAATATCTTAAAGAAGGTGGCATAGGTGGCACAAATTTAGTAGCACATGAGGAAGAGTGAGAGAGAGAAGGAGCAAAGCATTCTAGAAGCATCTAGAATGAGAGACCACATCACTTGGTCAAGAATCCACCTTGAAGAGTTCTAAAAACATCTATAACATGTTAGCACTTGTCTTGGCCAAGAAGCCACTCTAAGAGACCATCTTATGGCACCATTTTAATCTACCTTGTAGAATGTAGGGTTTATTATTTGCATTGTAGCCCTTTTATAGAACTTTTATAGAACTTATGTACCTTTGCTTAGAGACCCCTAAACACTTCTATATAAGGGTTCCTCTAACATTTGTAAAAGGGTTAAAAATTTGGGAGAATTTAAGACACCTTTTAATGGAGGCGTGGTTTGGGATCGTCACATGGATTTAAGAGCAATTGATGGAATCATGCCCAAGACCTTCAAAGAGATCTCGATATAGCTTCAGATCGTAGAATAAGAACTCTTTTATAATTTTTGTAATGTTTTTGTTTGGGCTTTATCGGAGCTTTAGTTGTGTTGGGCCTTTTGGTGTTTTGGTCCAAAGTATATAAGCCCTTGTGAGACACATTTGTATGCAAATTTGAGTTTTATGAAACAATGAGTTTTTCTCTCAAATCTCGAGGTTCTCTTTAGAAGCACCGATACTTATCTTTGAATCTTCGATTCAAAGTGGCGGATCTTCCTCACTTACCTTGGAACCTCCTCCAAGTGGTGTGATTTCCTCTTGTTCCACAAAACCACCAATCGACGTCCTCCACTTTTTTTTCCATTTTCATTCTAGGGTTCATACCCAAGTTTGTTTGAGACCTAATTTTTACCCAAATTCGAGACGCTCCTTCATCACCTTTGTGTAACAACTATTTGTGAGAGTTTCCTCCTTAAGGAGTGAATACTTTTTAGCCTTATCTTGAGCCTAAACTCAAGTGGCGGCACCATCTGTAAGACCCGTGAAATTTAATTAATTAAATAATTAACTAATTAATAAATGTGGGTAGTGGGAGCCTTTATGACATTTAGTATTGATTAATGTGATGTGGAAAAGTACTAGCTCAAGTGGTTGAGAGTACTTAATTGTGTGAGAGGACTTAGGTTCGAGACCTATGTATGCCAGTTGTGTATTATTTAATTATTATTGTTTTTAATAATATGATTGAGCATGTTGAATGAGGAGATAATTATAGTATTATAGTAGTCATCATGAAACATGGATTGGTTAATTGGTTGTACATTGATTTGGCATTGGTATATAAGGTATGGTTATGGGTTCAAACCTTGGTGAACCCAAATTAAGCTTTCTTTTTTTGCTAAACTTGATTTTGGCAAGGAGGAGAAGGGGTAGAAACCCTAGTAGGTGAAGGCAGGGGGCTGAAAAACAACTCCATAATGGCCTTGAATGACAATTATCATTAGCATTAAACCCAATTTTCGTTTTGATAATTAACCCCCATTAAGATCTAATTAAAAGGTAATTTAGAGGTGAGAAAAGGGTTTTGCTTGGCCTTTGATTGTACTGCACAATTGAGGGAATCATTGAGGCAGATTTGAGGAGGAGTAAGGGAGGCTATTGGAAGTGTAACATCCCGGTCGGATATTACTAATTTAAGTAATAAAAATTAAGAAATTTGATGAAAACATCATTTATTATACTTCGCTTCCCAAAAACGCGGGAAATTTTAAAACATTTATTAATCCGATGTTATCCAAAAATCCATAATTTATGAAACTCCAATACAGTATCCAAATTCATAAA